>ENA-ORXT01000484-ORXT01000484.1-marine-metagenome-genome-assembly--contig:-NODE-484-length-63457-cov-7.086463_pt1 | contig 63457 bp, 50 predicted proteins | sample MGYA00237868_ERZ511482 | MGnify/ENA metagenome assembly ERZ511482 | reverse complement strand
GCGACGAACATCTTCTACCGAATTACCTTGCGCATACAAAGCCATGATTTGTTCATCAAGACCGCTTGTAAGATCACGCTGACGTTTTGCTATTAAACTTGGCTCAAAGTCTGAATTTCTATCTCTTGGTGTTTCAACCCATAGATTACCTGCTGAAGAACGAACTTTTTTAACTCGTTTTCCATTCCGCTTATTTACCTTGCCTTCTGATGATTCTTCAGATAAAAAAGAATCCATCTCGCCATCCAAAATTGTATTGACCATCCTTTGTAGCAATTCGCTGAATGGACTATCTTCTCCAAGCACTGGCTTCTTGGTATACAAATGTTCTTTCATGCGCCCATAAAGCTCTGGATCAAGATTTATGTCTTTGTCTTTTTTCTTCATTTTTTAAAGTTAATCAGACACCTTTAAATGAACATACTCGATCCACTTTTTTAATTAACTCTAAGTTTCCCATTACCCTCCAATACAAAGCCACCCCAATCATATTTAGAATATGATTTATTTAAATTAAATATTGAACGGGTACGCTCTATTGCAGCTTCAGCCGTTAATCCAGAAGACCAACTACTATAAAATTCTTTACTGAATTCTAAAGCCACTTGGTCATTCACTTTCCACAAGGTGTAAATCACGGTATTCACTTTATTTCGAAGCAAGGCGTTAGCCATAGAGTAAGTTCCACTTCCAATCAAGTTTTTACCTAAGCCAGAATCACAGGCCGATAAAAAAACAAATTTTGAGTTTATATTAATAGAATCCAACTCATAACTATAAAACTTAGTTGTAGAATTTTTCGTCTGCCCATGAGCGATTAAATAATTGTTATATCGATTGTTCGAAAGACTCATACCATGCGTTGATAGATGCACAATCTCACTATTAAAACAACTGATAAGATTTTCTTTTTTTGCAGTAGATCCAAAATAAAATTGATAATCATGACTCCCTAATATATTGGCCACTGAGGAACACTCCTCATAACTGTAAGGAAGCTCTAAAGGATCAACAGAGGTAGAATTTTTCTTAGGCCCTGAATAAGAGAACAAAGCAATTGCATTAAAGTTAACGTCATTGGGTTGATTCAATAAAAAATCATTAATGCTTGTACTTCTCCTAGCCTTTGGAAATATTAAATGAATAGGGAAATGAGATAATTCTCCGTCCAATAAAAAATAAATTTGCTTTCTAGGATCTAATCCTATTTCTTTTATCAAATAGTCCTTCATTAAACCAATCTGGTTAATCTCTCGATATTTAGGTAAGTTATGGAGAACTACATTTTCTAAAGAATCAACATATATAGATTCAAATTTAAAGGTTTGTAGTTCTTTATCATTCAGCAGATAACCATAATAAAAATCGTCTAAATAAATAAGATTAATCAATTCAATCGAATCACTTAATTTAGATAAATCGAAACCTTCCTCCATTAAACCTTGGTTAGAAATCTCAAAATCTTTTATATTCAGGCTAACATGATAGTTTTGTAATAAAATTTGATAAACTTCCTTCCTTAGTTCCTTGTTCTGATAATCAAGATTTTTAAAATCATTAACTTCCAATAGAAGTTTTTTGATGGAGGACTTGTCCAATATTTCTTCCTCTTCTTTAAGATTTCTAAATCTATTTATTTCTCGCTTCTTTGTCTCCTCCATTAAGGAAATTACTTTAATAATGGTCTGTGTTTCGCGGATAGACTTGGATTCAAAAAGCTCAAGAACTTGCACCATATTCATTACATAATAATCTTCTAGATGTTCAGACTCGCCATAAAACATGCTATCGGCTACTTGCCTATGTTCCATCAAAAGGGATAGTTTTTTATCCGCAGTGAGGGATCTATCTAGAAGCGGATATAATGATAAAAGTCCATCGATGTAATAATATCTACTTTGTAAAGTTTTTGTTTTCATCATATCATCTCGTACTTCATCTAACAAATCAAGAGCTTCGTTAGGGTTCCCTAATGATTTCTCTATATGTGCTAGATATACTTTAGCTAGATGGGTGAGCCACGACTTAGAACTACGCTCATTTTGCAGATCAATATAAGTCTTAACAAACAAATTCGCTTCATTTGAGTTTATACCCATCCATTTGAAACCTAAATGAAGAATTAGAATTTCTTTTCGATATTGATTAATTGAAAGACTCTGAATCTCATCGATTACATCTTTAAATTCATGGTTATTAATATCACCAAAAAACAAATCGAGATAGGTGCATTCATCATATTTAGAAGTCTCTGCATATAATTTTCTCGCTTTGGATATGCATTCATCAATAGTTTCCTGGAAGCCAACTTCTTCAATAAAGTATTTACCCTTCATTGTCCATGCTTGAGCTTTCAAAGATTTAAATTTTTGCGCCCGTAGATCATTATGAAGGAGGGAAAGTGCATAATCAATAGAGGCATAAGCTAGCTTAGTTTGCACTTTATGAGAAAAGACTACAGAACTAGTCAATATTAAATGAATATATTGATGAAGCTCCAATGGAGATAAAAAATTATGATTTGTAGATTTTAAAAATTCAATATCACCATCATGAAAACTATTTGAAATTTTCATTTTCAATCGCTTTCTCTCTATGAAATTTGAGGTATCCATTATGACTTGCTCATCCAAAATGGCATCAGCCCTTGAAGGATCCTTTTGAATTTCTTTTTCTTCAACAACCTTTCCATACAATTTAAATTCTGGATTACTTATACTATCCATCAGCTCAGGATAAATGCTGGACGCTTTATAAAAGATGTATTGAATTTCTTCTTCATTCAATTCGCTTCTTTCCATTTTTATGGCCGCAAGGAAATCTTCCATTGAATTATTTTCATATAGATATAGGGCACGGCCCTCAGTATTGGTATCAACCTGTTGCTCGTTCGACTGACAGCCGGACCATAGGACTAAACAAATTAAAAGGAAGCATGACTTGAATAAGATATATTCAATGGTCAGCGGCATGGAAGAAGTTCCTGAGATGCTAATGGAAGTATGATTATTCTTTCTTGGCAATATTTAGGATTGATCGAATATATTTCACTCGTTCATATTTCAGATTGTTAGAATCAAGCGTTGGCAGATATTTCATGACGCTATCCAATTGTTGTTGCTTTAAATACATTTCAGCCACCCAATAATTTTGAATTTTTTTATCAATGAAATCGTCTTTCAAGATAAGTTTTTTGGCCTGTTCTAACTCATCTTTCTGCAGAAATAAAAACATGGCTTCCTGCATCAGTGTATCCTGTGAAGATCTGACAATGGGCCAAATGGGTTCTTCGTATAATTCTGCATATTGCTCATTTGACAAGTGGTAAATACTAGCTTCTTTTTTAGATGTAAGCCAAAAAAGTAGAAGGATCGCCAAAGCTAAAAGGAGCAATAAGAAAATCCAGGTTTTAGATTTAGGTTCAGACTTTCCGGAATTTTTAGCTTTTTCAATGGAGTCTAAAATATCCATTTGCAAAAGCGCACCCGCCATATCTTTAGAATCAAGATACTCGTCATAAACTTTCTTAAGTTCAGCATCTGTTTCCAAATTCTTTTCAAAATTTGCAGACTCCACCGGCGAAAGTTGCCCTTCGAAGAAATCTTCCACAAGTTTGAAATAATCTGTCATCCGATCAATATGTTCTTATAATTAGGATTCTCTTTTATGAACTGCTGTAAGGACTTAAAGCATTTGTATTTCTTTTTTCTTGCCATCCCATCACTTTTGTATTGTAAGCGATCGGCAATTTCAGCCATGCTGTATCCATTCCCCCAAAGCAACAATACTTCTCTACACTTCTCTCCGATCTTCCCTAGCAAATCATAAATAAGATCCTTCTTTTCTAAATTAATTAATAGGTTTTCTGGTTCTTCATTTGTTGCCCAAACATTCTCATACTTCTCGGGTTCTACTTGAATATTTTTCTGCTTTAGAAATTTGAGATACGCATTTCGTCCAATCACGGTTATATAGGAAACATACTCCCTTGTAAGTACAAAATCTTTACGTTTTACAACTGTACTTACAAATTGCATCAAGGCTTGATTGAAAATAGGATCGAATTCTGAAGGGTCATAATGAACTGAATTCATCATCTTTTTAAAGTGAGCTCTTAACTTTTCATCGTAGTATAAGTCATATACTACCTTGTCCCTACTCTCCTTATTCAGACGAATATTATTGATCAATGATTCATTATATACGGTCTTTGATATAGACAAGAGGCTTTAGGATTAGAATCTGTTACCCAAATTAAGAAAAAGTACGGAATTTAGTTCTGCATATAATGGTAGTTGAAGGGCAAAAAGCGCTAAAACCAGTGTTTACTGATTGTCTTTGGTGAAATTTATAAATAAAATCAGGCTATTATCTTACAATAGAAGGTTTCTAAGTCACAAATGCCTGACTTCATAGATCATAATTGCGGATTTAAAAAATATCGTCTTATGGGAAAAACCTTTTATGGAAGAAGCTTTTTAGCAAGCTTTATTGAGAATTGCTTCTAAAGTAAATAGGCATTGATTTCGCCTGAGTCAATATCATATCAAAAATGAGGACCTCATCTTATTGTCCAGTATAATCCTTTCCCAGCAACAACTCTCTTAAATCCATGCACTGGGAGTTAGAGAATATTAAATCTAGTCGAATTATTGGAATGTTATAAAATAATAGCGCTTCAACCAATCATGGTTGAAGCGCTATCAAACTTACTAGGTCTATTTCTTAAGGACAATTATCAATAAGCGCCTCAAAGTTCAAAGAATCGAGAACTTCAAAATGGTTTTCCATTCTGATCTCTAATCCAGCTCTAAATTCGGTCATACCGGGAGACTGCGTGAGATTACTTGCTTCTATACTCCTTGCAGCAGTATAAATATCTACTGGAATTGGATTATCTGTTATAACTAAGTCTACATTAGTTCCTGGGCAAGGGAGTTTGGTGGTCAAGGTTCCGTTGCCATCGGTTGCCTCATTAAAATTATAGGTAGACCAACCAGAAGTAACTCTATTTGGGTCACCAATCAACATTTCGTTTTGTTGCATTTGCCACTGGTAGTATGACATTTCTTTTGGAGTTAAAAGTCCTCTTGATAAAACAATCATCCCAGCTTCAAAATCGTGTTGTTCTGCACTCCATACTGGATCACGAGGACCCATCGAAGCTAGAAAATCTGCCGAGGTTACATTCAGCAATCCGTCCGTACTAGTCCAGGTACAATTTCCCGAATTTGACCATACAGGATTTTGTATTGTTTCAATAGGAAAACTAACATCCGTATATGGAACTAATCCCATCAAGTACATTTCCAAGTCACTATATTTTGATGTGTAGCCTACATTGTAGGCATGATAACAATCATTACCCACATCGTCAATGGTCGTCCTTTGGTAACCTGAGCCAAAACCGCTGCTAGGAGTTTCATGAATGTTCCAATGATTACTGGGAATGGTTAGATGTAGCGCAGGGTCCAAAACTGTACCCCAATGATGAAATAACTCATGATTAATTGTACCCCCAGGACCACCATAGGTATAATAGAATGTTATTACACCATTTAATTCTCCGGCACTTCCATGGGTCGCAGAATTATCAAAAGGTGCTTGATTCCATTTAACACCACTTTGGTATTCAATTTGTCGGACACCGTAGCTAGCCGTAGGACTTCCAGGAGTTGCATAGGTTGTAGCAACTATCAAGAAATCCTTTGTATCTGGAAAATGGCTATAATAATCCTGACACCTTTGTGCATTATCCGTAAATGGGTTCTGTCCTATCAAATCAATATCAATGTTGAAGACATGAGAACTATATTGCATATCTGGTGCTAAATTTACAACTGTTGGATTTGTATCAACATTAGATCCGAATACATATCTAAATCCTGAACCAAGATCAATATTCGAAGTCTGTGTAGTCGCGTCATTAAAAGTGTAGGTCACATCCCTGAATCTTACGAACTTATGTCCCACATGGGTATATATCGGATGGGGAGAATAGTTTAAATCTTGAGAAGCGAATATTAGATCTCCTGCCACCGCATCATTTCCTGTCCCATCATCTACTAAAATAAGGTCCGTTACCGGATTACCTCCAGATGTTAAATCCGCAAGATTTATGGCAATTGAAATGCTAGCTACATTGGTGTAATCCGTTACATATTCCCAATAAAAAGTTTCTGCAGCATCAATATCAATGACCGGAGGCGTACACCAACTTGTCGTATGCCCTAGAACCATTCTCGATGGAGAAGAAATAACTTCATTTCCATTATGCTCGTGTCCATGGCCACAGATCTCAGTAATCTTGAGATCATGATCAATTTCTTGAGCAAGACTAGAAAAAGAAAGGAGGCTAAATAGAATAATTAGTGCCTGAAAATATTTCATTATGGTAAATTTTAAATAATTGTCATTCTACTATAAAGTCTACAGTGAATCACGTTTATTTATTTAATAAAATTGTTTGGCTTGAATGAATTAGATTTTTCCAATTTCAAGCTTAAATTAAAAAATAATGTAGTGTGATCAATTTTGTAACCTCTCAGAAAAAGATACCGTAATTAGTTTCTGACGCCTAGAATAAGTTTCATAAATTTAACTTAAACTGAAAATCAACGGCTAATTTAGAATTACGTGTTGTTCTGATGATTAATAACTAACATATAAATATAATCTTCAGAAAGAGTCTGACAAAATTTTATTCGGAGTAATTAAGTAAATTCATTGATTCCAATTAGATGGTGGATCATGTATATCCAGCGTGCTGACGAAGGAAGCATTCTGTGATTATGAGCTGTTAGTGATCGATGTCCATTGACCATTTTATGAATTCATTTGAAAAAATAATCCAATTTCGCGGCTTACTTCCATCTTCATTTTTAGAGTTAAATCAGTGATCAGAACCCACACAAATTTTAAAAGTTAAGTTTGTTTGTTCTCTAATCTACCTAACTCCATTGGTTTTGAAAAAGTAATTTCAATTGGAGCTTTTCTATCATTGGTAGCTACTTAAAAAAATATGGGTATGTCTTACTTCAGTATATCTCATTTTTAGTCAAGTTGATTTTTTCAATATTTATCGACCATCATCTTTAACAATAATTCTATGTAGTTTTTCGTGAAGTTGATTTACTTTTTCTTCTCAGTTAGTTTGTAGGCAGCTTCCATTACAAAACAAAAAACGACAATGCCCATGGCAATATACACATCTGACTTACTGGTGGAGTATTGTTGAAGTAGTAATTTAACTACTGCAATAGCACAAGCAAGAAATCCCAAAAGTGGTATAAATTTATAGACGCCCTAACTGTATATTGTCCGCAATTTCTTACAATTATACAATCAATATAACGCTCAACTAATGAGGATCTTTCTATGGTCATTTGAGTTGACCTCATTGCTCATTAATAATGTTATCAATAGAATCTATATACTAACATTAATCTTATCTGATTTTTTTGTACCCATCCCTATATTCCATACACCTACACGCTTCGTCTAATAGACGCTACCAGCAGATAAAAAGAAATAATAACGAATTCTAACAAAGCACCTACGGATTCTAAAGCTCAGCATTAGACCCTGTATCTAGGGCGCATCTTTGAGTCATTCTTTTATACAAAAGCAAAGACCATGAAAAACAGCGTCATTTTAATCATCCTTTTAACTGCCTTTGGAATTAAAGCCCAAGAGCAACCTCAAGATCAAAACCAATCACCTTACTTTCAAGTAATTTCTAAAAGCACAACGGTTGAAAGTTTTCCACTTTTGTCTACAAATGCGGAGGTTAATATTACGGGCCCCATCGCAGATGTGAAGCTTACCCAAACCTATAAAAACGATGGCAAGCATCCCATTGAAGCCATCTATGTTTTTCCTGCTTCCACAAGGTCTGCCGTATATGCCATGCAGATGAAAATCGGAGATCGAATCATCGAAGCCGATATCCAAGAAAAGAAAATAGCAAGACAGACCTATGAAAAAGCAAAAGCAGAAGGTAAGCGCACTTCCCTTCTAGAACAACATAGACCCAATGTATTTCAAATGAATGTCGGAAACATTCTTCCAGGGGATGTGATTGAGGTTATTTTACAATACAATGAATTCTTAATACCAGAGGATAAGACCTATGAATTTATGTACCCGACCGTTGTTGGTCCAAGATATTCTGATCCTAAAAATGCTAACTCAGCTTCCGCTTTCACAAATATGCCTTACAGTCCTCAAGGAGAGGATCCTAGCTATGATTTTGGCTTAAGTGTAGAACTAAATGCTGGGATGCCCATCAAAGAATGTTTGTCTCCTTCTCATAAGGTGGACATTCAATTTCCAGGCGTTCATAATGCCGCGATCAATCTTGATCCCTCAGAAAAGAAAGGTGGGAATAGAGATTTTATATTTAGGTACAAGCTGGCCAATGATCAAATTTCCAAAGGAACTTTTTTATACAATCATGGAGACGAGCAATTTTTCCTAACCATGATTCAGCCACCAAACAATGTTAATCCGGAGGAGATACCAGCTAGAGAATTTGTTTTCGTAATGGATGTTTCTGGTTCGATGAGGGGATTTCCATTGAACGTTTCTAAAAAATTAATGAAAAATCTCGTCAGTCATTTACGTCCGATGGATCGTTTTAATGTTCTACTATTTTCTGGTGGATCGAAACTGTTGGCTGAGTTATCTTTACTGGCCAACGACGCCAATGTAAAAAAAGCAGTGAGCTTCATAGATGATTTAGATGCCGGTGGTGGAACACAGTTATTACAAGCCATTGAACGCGCCAATACCCTTCCGACTTCAGAAGAGGTTTTAAGTAGATCGATTGTCATTGTAACCGATGGCTATGTTCATGTGGAGCGAGAAACCATGGAGTATATTCATGATAACTTAGGGAATAGTAATTTCTTTTCGTTTGGAATTGGGTCTTCGGTTAATAGGCATTTGGTAGATGGCATCGCACATGTTGGTAGAGGTGAAGCCTTTGTCGTCACTGAAGAGAAGTATGCAACACCGATCGCTGAAAAATTTAGAAAATATATCCAGACGCCATTACTTACAAATATTAAAGTAAATTACAACGGCTTTGATGCCTATGATGTAATACCTAGCAACATGCCTGACCTACTTGCAGAACGTCCATTATACCTTTTCGGAAAATACAGAGGAGCGGCTAAAGGGCATATTGAAATTTGTGGTCAACAAGGAAATAAGTCTTACACGGAGCACATACCCATGAACGAGCAGAGTTCTAAAATTGAAAACGCACCGATTAGATATTTATGGGCTAGAGAAAAAATCAGATACGTAGATGACCTGAGTGGTATGAGTCAAGATCAAGCCCAGGATAAAGAGTTGACAGATTTAGGATTAAAATATAATTTATTAACTAGGAATACTTCTTTTGTTGCGGTAGAAGAAATTGTAACAAACAATAATCCAGAAGACTTAAAAAAAGTAAAACAGGTGCTTCCAATGCCTCTCGGAGTAAGCAATCAAGCGATAGGTTTTGAGCTAGCGGTGGAGGGTATACAGGAGTCTGATGAGAGGCTCACGAAGCAAATGGTTTTTGCCCATCTAGAAGGAACAGCTCCGACGAGCTTCCAAAAAGAACTAAAGAAAATCATTGAAGAGAAGTTGATTTTTGAGGCAGGTGAAAAGCAGTTTTTAAATCACAATACCGTGCAAATAACATATAATGCAGAAACCGGAGCATGGACGATTGGAGGAAAGAACACTGCTCTAAGTCCGATCTTTAAATATCAGTTAGAAAAACTTCTAAGTGACCTTCTAGAAGCAGACAGCAAATCATTCAACTTAAATATTTCAATGCTATGGATTTAATGACCAAAAGAATTTTATGGTATGTAGGTATTACCGTCGGACTTTGTAGCCTCTTATTTTTTACGAATATTGAAGCTGAGTCTACATCACAAAAGGCCTTATTTGCGAAAGCGGAAGAGAGAAAATCAATCACCTTTTTAATGGGTGAAGATAAGCCGGGTTATCAATATTTTACGCTGGCCGAAGAACACTTTCTTTATGACGAAGAAGAGAAGACAGATCAGCTCATAAAGTCTTGCAGAAGTTTAGAAGATCTGATCGGTTTCTTGAACAAGGAACAAGATGAAGTAAAGTACAGTAACATTCAAATTGTATTGCACGGAAATCCATACAATGGTCTATCCTTACCGATCTCGAAGGAAGGCCCGAGAGCGACGCCTAAAAATCTAGTGAAGGCAATGCTGGAAGGAAAGCTACCGCGATTAAAATCTAATGCGATTGATAGCCTAACGAAGATAAATTTCTGGGGATGCGGCATAGGTAAAAACCCATTCATCAATATGGCACTGGACAGTTTTTTCAATCCTGCGCATGGACTACAACCAGAGATTTACACCAGCCCACACTTCGTAATTTTTGATACGCCCAAAGATTCATTGATCCCTAAGCGACTCAAAGCAAGTTACTGGCCTTATGTTTACAAGAGAGGTTATCGACCAGGTGATCGTGAGATTGCAGAAGCCATGAGGACCCAATTCCCCGAAACGGAGATCTCTTGGAAAGAAGCGATAGAAAATGATGACTTAGAAGAAATGTATCGCAATGAATTTCACATCCCCGTTTCTTGGACGATCATTTATCCGTCCAATGAATCGAGGCCGGAGGTATCCTCCGAAAAAGATAAAATGGACTGGGTAAGATCACAAACAAATCTTATGGATAAGATTTCAGAGACACAGATTCCATTAGAGAAATTTACCTGGACGGTAAATAAAATTATTCACACCAAAGAAGATGGAACAAAGGTTCCAGCGATTAAAGGGATTGGGATGGCAACGGTACTTTGTATTATGGATCCGCTGTAAGTTGTTATCGTATGAAGATTCGTAAAACAAAATTCACATTGAAATATAGTGGCCTGACATGGTTTATAAATATTTACAATTAATTGATACACATTAATTTGATTGAGAAATTAGACTTTATAAGGTTAATGATTCATAGCTCCGACGAATAATGAGTAATGGATTTGAGGGTACATATTTAGATAATATTGATGCTTATAAATTTTTTAAATAAATTGCGAAGGAATAGCGCATCGCTCTCAAAAGAAATTTTATTGAAATGAGAATATACTTTTCGTTTGTTTTTATATTAGGTCTTCTTTCAACTTTATCTGCTCAGCAAGATTATTCCATAGAAATCAATGCCGAGCAGACCAATGGAACAATGATTCCACTTTGGCAAGACCATTGGGAATATCATTTTCTACATGGCTACGGTGGAAATCCTGCCATTGAAGGTCCGCATCAGTTATACATTACCGATCCCTTGTTCCTAGAAGATATGCAGAGATTGCAACCAAGATATATTCGGCAATCGATCGGTGCTTTCACCAATCCACCCTCAACGGATTACTATACCAACGATGTCAATATTTTAAAAAATTTATGGACTGAATTTTACGTAGGACCAAATACAATGGCTGGTGCAAACGACCTAAGCAATTATCGCTTTGCCTATCTAGATTCTCTCATCGCAGTGTATCGACAGATTGACGCCCTACCATTTTTGTGTCTTGATTATATGCCGTTTACATTGAGCAGTAATCAATCCCCCAACAGTAATCCGTTTCACTTATTGTCATGGGATAATGGCGTACGTAATGCACCACCGGCTGACTTTGAGGTATATGGTAGAGTGATGTATCAAGTAATAAAATATGCCTATGAAGAACTAGGAGTTACTGATTTTGAATTCTGGAATGAACCTGATCAATTAGCCCCGTTGAATACATTTTTCTTTAAGGGTACTGCCGACGATTTATTTCAAATGTACGAGGCAATCATTGATGAGGTGGAGAATAATTCTAATTTAAAAGACAATATTTATATTGGTTGCTGTAGTTTTGCTTTCAACTCATTGTTCAACGCTTTCGCAAATACATTTCTACAAAAGGTCAAAAACAATAATACAAGGATGGACTTCTTCTCCTTTCACCCTTATAGTGATGAAGGAGCTGGTTATGACAAAAACACGGTTGACATTGCTAAAAATTTACAAGCCTCTTTCGTTCCAGATGCTGATTTAATCAATGCTGAGTGGGGACGTTTAAATCCAGATTTTGGGAATAGCAATTGGAGGAGTTTGGAATATGGTTTAAACAAGATTGAGGCGATCATAGACATGATGGATAAAGATATAAAGATGGCTCATGCAGCCACTCTTGTAGCCATTGATAATAGTCAAGCCCAGGGTTGTTGCATCGGCATCTACGATGTTGAACCCATATCACCAAAGGGTTCGGCCTTTGCTTTTTACTACCTCAATAGGCTCCAAGATCATAGCATTAAATTAAATTCTAATGGAGTTGCCTCGGCGCGGACATTGGCTGTGAAGCACCCCAGTGGAGAATCTATCATGGTTGCTTTCGCTGCTCCCAAAACTAAAGGAAATAATGCGGATCTTGTTTCCCTAAAAATTGACAATTTACCTTGGTCGGGAAATTATACGGTGAAGTTATATAAAGTAGACGAACAGGTAATTGCTGATAGGAGATACAATAACACCATAAGAGAAGAAATAAATTTATCAAACAATTCCTATCAATCGAGTCCAGTAAACCATACAAGCATTCAAGGAAGTGGTGCTTTATATATTTGGCATATATATTCCGAAGATTATGTCTCGTCTATAAAGACTGTACTAGATGAAAAATCTCAAATTTTTCCTAATCCAGCTCAAGACGAAATCAACATAAGATCAAGTGTAGCTACTGAAAATTTAAAAATTTATTCATCCCAAGGCACCCTACTCTTTTCAGAACAAATGAAAATTCCTGCCCATCAAATAAGAAAGATCAACATAGATTTACCGGTTGGCATATATTATGTCCACCTCAGAAATAAAAACAATTTACTCGTTGAAAAGCTGATGATAATAGAATAAGCAATAATACTTTTAATTCAGTTGCCCCAATTTCAAGTAATACAATTCAGCCAAGGTAATCCCAAGTGACTTCAAGCTTTTAACCAATTCATATCGAGCTTGCAATAGTTTTTGCTCTCGTTGATTGAGTAGGAAAACGGAAGATTCACCTAGATTAAATTTTAGGTCTTCGGCTTGAAAGAGTGTCTGGCTGTTATCGATTTTTTCATTGGTCACATCCACAATATCTTCTTGCACTGATTTGCTTATCAATAACATTTCAAATTTATTCAGCAATTGCTGATAATACTGCCTCTGCTCCAGTGTTGTTTGTTCGATTAATATTTCATTCAGTCGTAAGCTGCTTTTTGTTTTTCGATTCCTGATAGGTACCTCAACATTAAGCCCATACTTATAATCATTTAAATCTAAGGTAGGCCCAAATGTTTGATCACCGGCCCGTACAATGGTATTATATTTTAAGTCTAGTCTCGGCTTCAAATTTTCTTTGACCAATTTATTCTTTAATCTAAGTTGATCAACTTCATTTTCAAATTTACGAATGGAAGGGTCATTAAGTAAACTCAAATTATCAATACTTGCAAAGTCCTCCATTTGATCCATTAGAGATGAAATGCTTTCTGGAATTACAGTAGTATCATTAATTTCCAAAGGAGTATTCTCATCACTCCAAAGAAATAAACTTAGTTTTTGGGTCTTAATGTTGAGTTCATTTTTGGCCAGTAAAAAATCTTTGGTCGCAGTATTTAGATACACTTTAGACTCGACCGTATCAATGGCCGGTTTATCTCCATTTTCGAATAATTGAATTATGTTGAGGTGTCGATCTTGCAGGCTATTTAAATATGCCTGTATGATTTCATTTTTATTGTATGCAGCAGCCCAGTCGAGGTAAGTAATTATTGCTTGAAAAATAATTTCTCTAACCAAAATATCCTTATCAATTTGACTTTTGATTCCTTTGAGTTCTGCACTCTGCACTTTGTATCTTTGATCATCGAACATTAAGCCTCGAAGTAAACTCACATTAAAAGTGCCGTAAAATAACCCGAGCTGTGGAACAGAATTTTCTGAATTCAAAAATTGTCCATCATTTCTTTCATAACCAACTGAAAAATCTATGGGGAAAATCGTTGGTATTTTTAGTTCGGATTGCCATACAGAATAGTAGTTCTTGTCTTCAAATCTTTTCTTTTTATACCCAGAATTAACCTTAGGATCTAAAGCTCCGCGACCCAATTGAATGTAGGCTTCCGCAAAGGCGTCAAACAATTCCGCCTTTTGAATTAAAGGATAGTTTTCACCGATGATCTCTAGATAAGCATCCAAGGTCAAGGTATCACTACCCGAGGAGGTTACAATGGAGCACAAAATTAAAAGTATTGACTTTATGCTTTGAGATAATATTTTGTTATTCATATTAAGAAACACTGGTCAACTTTATATCCTCTAATGTTTTACCGTGAGCTACTGGTCGTTCCTCATCGTCAATTTTTACAAAAACAATTTTTTCGATGGCTAGAATTATTTTTTTAGAAAAAATATTACGCACTTGACAGGAGAAGGTAATGCTTGAATTTCCTATCGCTATAAACTCTAGTCCGATTTCAACTACGTCCCCTTGCTTGGCAGAGTTAACAAAATCAATTTCAGAAATATACTTGGTAACAATTTTATTTGTATCCAACTTGGTCATTGCATAGATTCCTGCCTCTTCATCAATCCACCTTAATAGTGCTCCGCCGAAAAGTGTATTATTGGCATTTAAATCTCCAGGCTTAATAAGTTTTCTTGTGTGGAATTTCATTATTTTATTTTTTTAAGCGGTGCTTTATTTTTTATCTGTTTTTGTTTCTCTTGCTGATAAAAGTCGGGTGGAAATCCATTGAGTTTTCGCCACAGTTCGTAATATACTCGTACCTCATTTAATAAAAGTAATCCTTGTGCTCCAGAACCAATTCTAATAAGATCAGGCCATAATTTTTCTAAGTCGTCTTCTATGACTAATATTCTATATTTACCGCTTGCACTTATTTCATTATCTATGGCAAATACTTCACCGCCAAAAGTTCCAAAAGAATTATTGGGCCATCCACTAAATACAACTGCCGGCCATCCATCAAATTGTAATCTCACCTTTTTCCCAAGTTTTATCAATGGCATATCGTTGGGCTCAACATAGAGTTCCACTGCTTTTTGATAGGATGTCGGAACAATAGTAGCGATGCCCTCCTGGGCTTTTACGTACTCTCCTATTCCATTCTTAAGTACCTTAGTTATTCTTCCATTCACTGGGCTCGTAATTACAAATGATCCTTGTCGTCTTTCTATTTGATTGTATTTAGATTGAAGCTTATTGGACTCTCCGAGCAAGGTATATTTATACGCTGCTGTTGAACTGATGTCAGATTCTATTTTTGCTAATTTCTGAAGGTAATCCCCATTTACAATTTCGATTTCTCGTTCCAGATTATTTTTCTGGGTTTGAATTTTATTCAATTTATTTTCTGATGAAATCTGCTTGGCTTGGGCTTCTTGAAAGGATAACTTTTTGGTTTCAAGATCAGTCAAGGATTTGATTCCCTTGTCGTACATTGTCTGGGTTCGCTGTAATTGTTTAGAGCTGTTCTGGAGGTAAACTTTGGCTGCTTCTAAATCCATATTCACTGTCGCCTCTTCAAGATCTAGTTGGGTTTGCTTGATTTCAATTTGAATCAATTTTGATTCTTGATTGGTTTTGAGCGCTTTTATTTGATCCTTTAGAAAATTTACTTTTTCTTGATAAGCATCTGCTGATCTAAGCTTTGCCTCTTGCTGCTCTTTGGTGTTACTTAATATACTCGGATCAAGATACTCCTCTTTAGCTTCAGTAAGTGTCACTATGGTATCCCCCACCATAACGAGATCGCCTTCTGTTACATTCCATTTTTGAATCTGACCACCTACGAGGGCTTGAATAGTCTGTGGCTTATCATAAGGGTTTAATGTTGTCACATAACCTTTTGATCTAATGTTTTGAGTCCAAGGGAGAAACATACTTGCTATAGCAATAAAAAGAAATACAAGTAATATTCTTGTCAAAGCTTTAGAATTTCTTCTTCCCTTTAGTTTGAGATAAGACTTGAATTCCTTTTTATCAATGAATTCCGAGATAGAAACTTGAGTTATATTTAACATGTCTTCTTACTTATTAGTTTGCAAATACGACCGCTCCATTCTTCAGAACAATTTTCTTTTCTATAAAATCTTGCCATAACGAATCAACAGATGAAATAATAATACTCCATCGATTATCAGAAGAAGTCAGTCGTTCTAATATTTCTCTTTTTGTTTGATTGTCAACATGGTCTAATGGATCCTCAAGAATTATCAATCTTGGGTTTGAGGCAATGGCCCGCGCAAGTAAAATTCTATTCTGAATGTTTCTCGGAATCTTTATTCCCTCTGGATCCAGTTGTGTATTAAACCCCAATGGAACCTTAGAAATGAAATCACCTAAGCCCGTAATTCTTATGGCATTGTTTATATTTTCTGGCGTCGCTTTCTTTCTTCCTAGGCTAATATTTTCAAGGATGGTTCCATTGAATATTTGACTTTCAGAAAGGTAATAACCAATCTCCGTTTTCAAGGACATCAAATCTAAGGAGGCTAGCGGAAAATCATTGTATTTCACCAAACCTCTGGTAGGCTCTAATATCCCAGAAATTATTTTTATCAAAGTGGATTTTCCAGAGCTCGGATGACCAGTTATAAAAACAGAATCAGACTCCCCAATTTCAAAAGAAATATCTCTCAAATTTTCTGTTGGCGCATCATCATATCTGTAGGTCACACCTTCCACTGTGAGCTTAAAAGAATTATCGGATTCTTTGAGCATGATTCCATCTCTTCTGTCCATCGGCTTATCAAATACAAAACCTATTTTTTCTAAAGCTGTTAAAACATCATAAATAGATTCTATTGTTTTGATCAATTTTTCAACGGAAGCGATGATAAGTATTATAATAATTTCTGCGGCAACAAATTGTCCAATGTTCATCTGCTCATTAAATACAAGAACACTCCCCGTTACAAGAAGGCCCGCCGCTACCAAGACTTTAAAGAATATTAAGAAAATAGACTGGGTAACTATTACTTTAAAATGCGCTTCTCGCGAATCCAGATAATTATTTACATGCTCGTCTGTCTTGATCAAATTTAGTTTACTATCCCCCGCTAGTTTAAAAGACAATTTGCTCCGAGCGATTTCTTCCAACCAATAAGCAATTTTATATTTAGAGGATGACTCATTCATACTGGTTGACAGACCCTGCGGCCCAGTTGCTGCAATGATGAAGTATACAATGATTAAAAGTAAAACGCTGAATAAGATGAAAAAGGAATGATACATGCTCAGTACGACCAAGCCGACAATAATTTGAAAAATAGCCAGGGAAAAATCAATGAGGATTTTTGGCAAGCCCTTCTGAATGGTCATGGTATCAAAAAACCGATTGGCTAATTCTGGGCCGTAATAATCCCGAATGGAGGCATATTTTATCTTCGGAATTCTATAAGCAAACTCAAAAGAGGCATTGCTGAATATTTTCTGGGCAAGATTCTCAACTATTCGCAATTGCATGATTTGTAAAACTCCGGCGAGTGCTATTCCCCCAATTACAAAACCAACGAGTATATACCAGGAGCTCGTTATTTCCCCTCCTTGAATTAAATTTACGATGGCCTGAATCCCTAGTGGCAGGGTAAGATTTACCAATCCATTAAAAAAAGCATAGATATAGACCTGAGTAATATCTCTCTTCTCTATTGCCAATAAATTCTTAAACCTCCAAAAGACTGATTTTTCCTGCTTCTTGCTCATCGTTAGTTTTCACATGTATTTTTAAAACTCAAATTCGACCGTAGTTTCATGCTAAATTCTAGCTCTTTTATACGCTAGGTTATTATACTTGCGCAGCTGCCTTTTCATTTTCAACGACAAGGTCGCCCATAATTGTTTAAGATTCTCTGATTTCGCCGAGATAATAAGATCGGGACCCGGTAAACCCAACTTTATTACGGCCTTAAATACCTCTGGATTATGTCCTACTTTTTGAATATATATTTCAGAGTAAATAAGCTTAGCAAACTTTTTACTCAATTTTCTGATTTTCCACTTTGAAAACCTAACATATTTATTGGGAATATTTGCTTGGTTCCGTATGATAAATTTCATTGCTATAATTTTTACAAAGTTAGTTAATATAATTAAAAAAGTAAGTAATACTAACATTAACTGTATGTTAAGCTAATTGTTCATAATTATTACTATTTTTATAACAAAATAACCCAAATGGCCCTAAAGCTTACTTTTAAACTGCCGGACAAGCTATTTTTAAAGGATCCGCAAGATTCAAAATACGGACATCGACTTTTGTCTTCCGCCATCGTGTTAATTGATGAACTTGGATTCGAGAAGTTTACCTTCAAAAAATTGGCGATAAAAATGGAATCTTCCGAGGTTTCTATTTACCGATATTTTGAAAATAAACACCTTTTACTGCTCTACTTAAATTGTTGGTATTGGGAATGGGTATGTTATTTAATAGATATTCAGACCTCTAACATTGAAAATCCAGAAAATAAACTAAGAAAAGCGATACATTGTATGATACACGCCAATCTTGAGTCTGAACTGACAGATTATATCAACGAAAGTAAGCTATTTCAAATTATAATGAAAGAGAGTTCCAAAAGCTACCACATTGCTAGTGTAGATGAGGAAAATAAATATGGTTTGTACGGACCATATAAATTATTGATAGGTAAGGTGGCAAGCATCATTAAAGAAATCAATCCGAAATTTAAATATTCTCGAAGCCTTTCCTCCACGCTATATGAAATGGTAAATAATCAGCGATTTTATGTGGAACATCTTCCATTATTAACCAGCATAAGAAATAAAAATAAATTGAAGGATTTGGAAAAAATGGTCAATCATTTCGCTTTCGCAAATATAGTTTACCAACCGACTTAAGCTTCGGAGATTCAGTATTGATATAAAAAAAGAGGAACCAGTACTGCTGACTCCCCTATAATATCAAATTAAAAACACTTAGTTTAATTCTTATTTTGCAATTATCAGTTTCTGATAACTCACTTTATTTCCATCCTTTATTCGCACTAAATAAGTTCCATTATAAATGGTGCGCACATCCATATTAGCAATTGTACTCCCCTGCTTTAGCACCACAGATTTCAACGATCTTCCCAACTCATCCATAAGTGTAAACTCTATATTGTTTCTGGTTAATCCCACGGCTTGAAAACTGATGCGCTCGAAAGCCGGATTGGGGTACATCGAATATTCTTGCTTTTCTATTTCTTCAAGTCCCGTAATTAAATCTACTCCATCACAATCTTCGTCGATTCCATTATTGGGAATTTCATCTGCTCCAGGATTAATGTCTGCATTATCATCGTCACAATCCTCATCAGAATTAAAGCCGTCTATGTCATTGTCAATAACTAAGGCAATGCCGTCACAATCTTCATCGATGTCATTATTGGGAATTTCTTCCGCTCCTGGATTTATGGATCCGTCTGCATCATTACAATCTTCACTAGAATTGAAACCATCCATGTCTTCATCGATGACTAAGGCAGTGCCGTCACAATCTTCGTCAATATCGTTGTTGGGAACTTCTTCTGCTCCTGGATTAATGCTAGCATCCGCATCATTGCAATCTTCGCTAGAATTGAAGCCATCCATATCTTCATCTATAATTAGGACAATGCCATCACAATTTTCATCAATGTCATTGTTGGGAATTTCCTCTGCATCCGGATTTATACCTGCATCATTGTCATCGCAATCTTCATCACTATCGAAGCCATCCATATCTTCATCGACAATGTCATCAAATCCATTACAATCCTCATCAATCCCATTGCCAGGTATTTCATCCGCCCCTGGGTTTATACTGGCATCCTGATCATTACAATCTTCATCAGAATTAAAACCATCCATGTCTTCATCGATCACTAAGGCAATGTCATCGCAATCTTCATCAACATCATTGTTAGGAATCTCTGCTTGGCCCGGATTAACATTCGGATTATTATCATCGCAATCTTCATCTGAATTAAAACCATCCATATCTTCATCGATCACTAAGGCATTGCCATCGCAATCTTCATCAATATTGTTGTTAGGAATTTCTGCTTGACCCGGATTAACATTTGGATTATTGTCATCGCAGTCTTCATCTGAATTAAAGCCGTCCATGTCTTGATCAATCATCAAGGCAATCCCATCACAATCTTCGTCAATATCATTGTTGGGAATTTCTATTGCATCCGGATTAATGGCTGCATTATTGTCATCGCAATCCTCCTCAGAATCAAATCCATCCATGTCATTATCTACGATAGCTGAAGCTACATAAATGGTTGTAGCCTCGTTTACATTATTTACTTTCCGATTTTCTCTATGTCCATAAAAGGTGGGACCCACAGCATACGGATACGTTGAATTCCAGTTCTCATCAACGGTAGCGAAGTATGCGTAAATGCCCATCGGATATTCTGGAGTCACACAGAATCTACCATTGTGCTCATCCAATACATCGTCTTCATCCTGTGCAGTAAATTCGTAATCTTCTCTAAAATATCCCAGGAAATAATCTCCACCCACATCAGGTCCATTCGAAACCGAAGAACCATCTGCGTGCGTCGTTCTCGTGGTAATATTTCGCAGGGAATAACCGGATTTCATGCGTGTGATTCCTCCAGTACCATCTACATTTGCGAAAGCATAAGCACCATAAATCGGAAAGCCATCATAAGCATAACCGATCAGTGGCGAATGTGTCGTTTCATCAATCAGATATAAACCCTCCGCATCATAGATATTACATATATCCGACACCACTTCCTTATCCAATTTAAAGGCGGTAGGATTCTGGTGATGGTGATAATTTCCCATGGCTGGGTGTCCCTTGGCACAATCAAAACCTTCACGCTCCGCAGGTATGGCATCTCTATTCCAATCTTGCATAGACATCATCCCACCCGGACAAGGTGGATTTCCAGGGCCTCCACAGGGGGCATTCGTATTCGGGTTCCAAGCGACCCCATCTCTGTAGTCAAACAAAGCAACTCCATTGATGAAAATTCCAATATTACCTCCTGTTGTATTGTCCTTTGCACCTGTGTTTTCTGTGGGCTCCAATGGAATCTTCCATATCCCAGATTGACTCGAGGCTTGAGAAGGATTACCATCTAGAAATGGACCGGTGGGATACGATGGAATTCCATTGCTGTGCACATATACAAAGTCATCTGAATATTCAACCAGCTGACAATTGACCAGCAGATTATTGTCTATGGCTGTTCCATTACCCTGCATATAAAATGACCCAGTCATCGTGTTGTTCTGAAGCCAAGAAGTGATGGCCGGATGGTCTTGTGCAGAAAGGCAAAAGCCCGCGAAAATTAATAGTAGCGTGAGCGTTTTTTTCATTTTAACTTGGTGTTTAATAATAAACTTTTTTTATAAATTATTTCCTTTGGTTAAGCAAAATCTCCCTTGGGAATTGGTGCTTTGGATTAAAAACAAAATCGCGATCGGAAAGGGTTAACAAAAAAGCTAGAAGATCTACTTTCTCTTTTTCGTTCAGCAAAATGCCGCCTTTTAATCGTGCATCCACATATTCATTTCCTTTAAGTTCTTCTGTATAATGGTTAATAACTTCTGACAAATATCTGAACCTACCATCATGCATGTAAGGATAGGTAAATTCCAAATTCCTTAAACTCGGTATTTTAAAAGATAACGAATCTGAACTCAATTGCGTGACCTTCATTCTCCCGACATCATTCAGACTTTCATCTACCGCCAATCCGTTGTTGGCATATACCCCACTGGTAAATAAGGGCTCTGAATGGCAGGAGGAACAATGATTTTTGAACAACTCATAACCCGCCGATTCTTGGTCGGTAAATTTTTCTTGGCCGATTAGGACACGATCGTATTTGGCAGCAGCCGAAACCAAGGATAATTGAAACTGAGCCATTGCTTTTAAAAATCGTTCGCCAGTGACTAGCGAATCGCCGTAGGCCTTCTGAAATAATTCCGTGTACAAAGAACTTCCTTGTAAAATACCGACCAGAGAATCAAAGGGCATCGCCATTTCTATGTGATCTTCAATCGGTGCAAGTGCTTGTAAATCTAGATGATGGATCGCTCCATCCCACATAAAATCTTTATGCCAAGCAAGATTAAAAAGTGGGGGCGCATTTCTTGTTCCGATCTGGTCGCGAATGCCATGACTGAGATCATGATCCGTATGTGCAAAGGCATTGTATGGCGAATGGCAGGAAGCACAAGAAATGGTCTGATCGGCAGAGAGCAAGGGGTCATAAAAAAGTGCTCTTCCTAATTCTAATTTTTCCGAACTTAATTTATTCTCTTCAAAGGAATATTCCACGGCCGGAAAATGTGAAGGCCACAGAATCACCTCTATATTTTTCATCGTAAATGAAATCAAAATAAAAGTTGATATAACAAGCAACAGCTGTTTTATTCTACTCATTCCAATAAAATATTTGAGTGAGTTGGTTTGCTAAAAGCACAGCTTTTACATTGGGACTCATGATGGCATGTTCTGTTTTCAAATCTATTGAGGCTATGAGCTTTGATAAATCAAGAATGAGCTGATTATTTTGCGTCGGATTATTTTTTATTGCTACTTTCCGTTGTGTATTGTATGGTGCTTGAAATCCGCCGATGTGCCATTGAAATTTATTTTTTCTACGCTCGCAAACGGGAGATTGTCCTTCCAATTTAAAATTTATGTACCCTGTATTCCAAGCCCAGTACATGCCATGCATCGGATCCAAATCTCCAGGTTGAGCTCCAGCTACATTAACCAGACTATCTACCCCGATTGAAAAACTAACGTTCTTCACCTCAAAACCTGTGGGTAAGGAAATGGACAAGCTTTCCCGTTGGTTTACATCTAGCAAATGGTGTTTTTTCTTCGGAGTATAAATTTCTTCTGCTATGCTTTCAAAAATTAATTGAGACAAATAAAATTTACATTGTGTAATCATTAATGAATCTCCGATCGATGCAAGATAGATTTGTTGGTCGAGAACCAAAGGATTGGCCTCAAGCACTGGAACAATCTCGAAAGTGTTCTCTTGGCTTATCATCTGGCTATTTATTCCAAAGAGAAGTACGTAAAGTAAGATATTACTTTTCACGCTTTGGGGGCCTTTTAAAGTTTTTAGAAGACATCTCCTCTTCAATCATGGCATCGAAATTTTTGAGCTGCTCTTCATTACAAAGTTTTCGAATATCTTTTGTATGATTATAATGCACCATTTCAAGTTCTAGATGAACTTGGGCCAACTGTCTTTGTATCTCTAAGGTCTGTTCTTCTGATTGATCCGACTTTAACATTCGAAATAAATCTATTTTAAGAGCTTGTAGCTTTTTATGTTTTTCACCCAACTTCTCCCGATGCAGGTCGATCAATTTCTTAAATTCTGATTTTTGACGGTCATCAAAGTTCAATTTCTTAATAATTTCTTTTTTAGGCCCTTGCGAACCATTGTTTCTAGGCCCGTTTAAAAAACCGATGGCAAATAAAGCAATGTTGGATATAATGAGTACTCCAATGATGAATCCTAAAAATTTATTCCTAGTAGTCATAAAATCCATGATTTTGCTGATAGATAAATGAGGACTCTGCTAGGTCTCCCGTATCGATATTGGCGGGAACATTATTGGATTTATACATAAAAAAATTGGCACTAAGCATTAATAGAAAACTTGCGGCCATAGCCATCCACCAGAGTTTAGGAATGGATTCCTGCTCTATTTTTCGCTTCAATGCATGTTGGATTGAATCAGGCACTTTTACACGATGAATATCATTTAATATTTCTAGTGGATCTGACATTGATTTATTAGACAAGAATTTATTCATTTCCCTTCTCTTTATCCAAAATAATTAATAATTTCTTTTTAGCTCGCTGAAATAGAGACTCTACGGCCTTGACATTTAATGAAAGGATATCAGCCACTTCCTTCTGCGAAAGTTTTTCAATTTTCAACAGAACAATGACATTTTTATGTTGCTCAGACAATTGATTGATGGCGGAAAATATCTTCGCCATGGACTCTTTTTGCTCCATTAAAACTCCTGGATGATCAAAATTCACGAGATTGGACTGACTGTATTGATCATCAATAGCTAGGGAATTTTCTGACGGCCGCCGCTTATTGGTTTTCAATGATTTTAAAAAATTCAGGGAAGTGTTAATTGTTATTTTGTAAATCCATGTCTTCAATTGTGACTTTTCTTTAAACTGATCTAGATTACGATAAACCGCTAAAAAAACATCCTGAGTAATTTCTTCAGCATACCATTGGTTCTGGGTATACTGCAGACTGAGGTTATACACCAAGTCTTTATGATTTTCATAAATTTCATCAAAGTTTTTCACCCTAATTCTGATCATTGTTACCTTAGATGAGCCCATTAGGTTCTTGAATCTTAAGGTATGGTAAAGCTAAGAAATGAATAATAACTGGGATGATATGTTTCTCTCTACGATGCAATAGTAGAAATAAGAGTATCATCTAGTGTAAAGACTCTTTTTCATTGTCTTTTTGATCCATTTCGAAGGGGTGCCAAAGTTTGGCATTTAAAAATTTGCCATCGAATGAGTAAGTAATTCCATATTAAATAGGTAATATCAAATAATTTAAAAAGAAAATCGCTTAGACGAAGGGAGTATCATCAATTTATAGTCTTCCTAATAAAAGTAACTTTGAGGTTTTTAAATCAATTGATTTGGTGTCGCATGTATGCCTCTTAATTGAAGCTTTTACTATTAATTTTAGAAAATTAGACCATTCAAAAACCAAAAGGTTTATCTTTCAAGAGATAGATTTTTCACCAAGCAAGACATTCTTGATTAGAAATTTTTACATCCTACTTATCCTTCTTCATTCTATAGTTTCTATGACTTGGAGTCAAATGAGTTTTGTTGAAACTTCAGAGGCTATTGGGATTGACTTCTTCTATTTAGGTCTGAATGAAAATGGAGGAGGTGCTGCTTTCTTTGATTTTGATGGAGACAATGATGAGGATCTGTGGATCGTCGGGGGACTTAACATGGACGCATTATACAAAAATGATGGGACAGGAAATTTTACTAATATTGCTCCCGAAGCCGACCTAGGAATTACGACGAATTATGTCACTACTGGAGTGAGTACTGGGGACTTGGACAATGATGGCTGGATCGATGTGGTTCTGTCAACCCATCGAGGGGTAAGCCCAAGAATTTTACGAAACCAGGGAGATGGAACCTTCCAGGATATAACGCCCATTACTGGACTTGAGGAATACCAGTCCTACTCTACTTCTGTGATTTTGGCCGATGCAAATTTAGATGGTCTTCTTGATATTTATAGTACCAATTATATTGAAGAAGAGGAACTCGTTTATAACGAGAGTCAAGACTCGATCATCGGTTACGCACATACCGGTCAGGCGAATCATCTTTTTATTAACCTCGGTGATTTACATTTTATGGAAAGTGCTTCAGCATACGGACTCGCAGATAAGGGCTGTGGTCTTGCCGCCAGTTTCACGGATTATGACCAAGACAACGATCAAGATCTTTTAATTGCCAATGATTTTGGCGCATGGGTTCTACCAAATTCCTTGTTAGAAAATGAAGGTTTAATCTTTGAAGAGGTAGGTAAAATTACTGGCACCAACCAAGGGATTTATGCCATGGGCATCGCTGTAGGGGATTACGATAATGATCTAGATCTAGATTACTACATTACCAATATTGGGGCCAACTTGTTGCTTGAAAACCTAGACCATCAATTCATTGAGCTTGCGGAGCAAAGAGGTGTCGACAACATCGAAAATGAGGACAGATTATTTACCGTTGGATGGGGCGCTGCCTTTGCTGATTTTGATAATGATACGGACTTAGATTTATATGTGGTTAACGGCTATGTCCCCACTGCTCCATTTTTGGCCAACAGTACAGATAATAGAAATGTGCTTTTTGAAAATGACGGAACGGGCCAGTTTAATCAGGTAGAAAACCAACCTCAAGTCGAGAGTTCGAAGAGGGGGCGTGGATTAGCCTATGCAGATTTTGATCGAGACGGAGATTTAGATTTTGTTGTCATCAATCAAAATCAGAATTCAAACCTAAACAATAAACATTTAGTAGAGGTCTATCGGAATACGTCTGACACAAGCGCACATTGGCTACAGGTTGAATTACAGGGTGTCATCTCTAATCGCCCTGCCTATGGTTCACAGATTATCATAAACGTTGGTAATGAGCAATATTTAAGGGAGTATACTGGTGGCTTTGGCTCGCATGCTTCACAGCATAGTGTAGTCGCTCATTTTGGTCTTGGCAGTGTGGATACGGTTAACAACATACAGGTGCGTTGGCCCTCAGGACAAGTGAGAGACTATGGACCGATTCAAGCGGATCATCGAATAAAATTAATAGAGGACGAGGATGAAATACTCTATGTTCCCGATCCAGTGATTGACACCATGGTCATGGATACCACCGGTATGAATGATACGACGATTGTGCAGCTCGTGGAAGAAGAATTTTTAAAATATTTCAAAGTTTACCCAAATCCTGTAAAGGATCTACTTTTTGTTGAATTCGATATTAATAGTAGTGAAACGATACAATTAAAAATCATTGATCTTTTAGGGCGAGTAATATATTTGCGTCAGCATACCAATCCAAGCACAGGAAAAGTTCTGATCCAAGTACCAGCTCCAGAACCAGGGATCTATTTTATTCAATGTAAAACTTCTGAGTTTAAAATTTCTCAGTGTTTTATCTCGAACTAAAACAAATTTAAATAATGATAAAAGACTAATTACATGTGTCAAATTATTTGGTTCCTATGCTTAATTACGAGTTCCATGCTTACGGGTCAATGTTTTCCTGAGAAAATTAAACTTTATGAATCCGAAACCATGAGTAATAAAAAATATCCTAGCTCAAAGATTAAGTTTTAGTTTATTGATGCTTAAAGCAAATGAAGATGTCGAAAGAAAATAAATTCCTACTTGATGGAGAACAGTCTGCTAGATTAAATTTTAGGAAAATAAATCGATTGGATTTTAATGCTTGGTTGAAATTCTTTGAAGATCCGAATACCTCCATACATTGGAACATGCCTAAGCTAGCTCCTAAGCTTGCCTGTGAAAATTGGTATGATAAACAGTTTCATAGATACAACAATGAGCTTGGTGGATTGAATGCATTGATTGAAAAAACAAGTGACCGATTGATTGGTCATTGCGGCCTACTTATTCAGACGGTCGATGGACAAGAAGAGTTGGAAGTTGGGTATTCTCTTTTGCCTGAATTTTGGAACAAAGGCTACGCTACAGAGGCCGCCAAAAAATGTTTAGACTATACCTGTGAACATAAGCTCTCCGAAACTGTTATTTCCATTATTAGCCTTACGAATCACCCATCAGAAAAAGTTGCCAGAAAGAATGGAATGAAATTAAGTCATCAGACTACTTATCATGGCAATGACGTCAATATATTTAGAACTTGAGGTTAGGTATGTACTGGGTTTTATTAGGGCTAAAAACCTAAAAACAAAATAAATTTGCATAAGCGGTTACACAATAAATGCAAAGCTTGTTAGATAGTAAAAAAATAGTAACCTTTGGCCGCATTTAAGCTCATCTTCAAAAAATTATTCATGAGATTTATACTCCCATTACTTCTTATTTTTTCCATATCCTGCAAGGTCAGCAAGCCCAAAACCGATGGAGAAAAGCTTATGAGCATGACCATGGATCTATCCTCCATTAACTTCAGTCAACACGCACGAATGATTCCTGCAACTTTTGAAACTGTACCAGAAGAAATTACCATGATAGATAAAGTTGTTATGGATGGATATTACACGGAACAAAAGAAAACACGACTAGTTAAAGACGCTTATAAATCCATAAGGCCAATTATAAATCAAGGGACGATAGAATTTGGTGGTGAAGCACTTTTGAAATACAACGGACATGAGGATGTCATAACTAAAGAACGGACCGAAGATTATATTAGCTATCAATATTGCCCAACTTGTGATGAAAAAAATGGTTTAAGTTTTAAAGAAGTGCATAAAGCCATCGGCACTATTCCTTTAGAGGAGGGTATGCCGTACAAGAAAATGCTTAGTAAACTGAAACTATATGAAAATGCTAAGCTAGAGCCAGTCTATAAAGAAGGAACAAAAATTATCACTGTAACTGGAACCAAGACTGAATTGAAAAAATTATTAGAGCATCCTAAGTTGGAAGGTATAGAATATACCATGGAGAAGATATAATTGAGTTAAACCTGGTGTATATTGCATCCACATTCAGGACATTTTATATTCCTTTTTTTCGCTTCTCTATCATCTTGAATTCTTTTAATAAATGCAGAGCTTATAATTCCAGTAGGCAAGGCTATAAATCCAATACCTATAAAGGCAATTATAGAACTTAAAAATTTCCCACCAAAGGTGACTGGATAAATGTCACCATAACCAACGGTTGTCAATGTGGCAATAGCCCACCAGAAAGAGTGTCCTATAGATTCAAACTTTTCAGGTTGTGCATCCGACTCTGCATAATATATAAGCGTAGAGGAAATCAGTAATAAAATAATGGCCAAAAATACGGTCATTAAAAGTTCTTCCCTCGTGTCCTTTAAAACTGTCCTTATTATTTTGAATGAATGATTGAAACGACCCAATTTAAAGATTCTAACAAACCTAAAAATTCTTAATATTCTTAAAATCCTCAAATCGAAGGATATGAAAAAAGGGAGGTAAAAAGGTAATATCGCAAGAAGGTCAATGATTCCATAAAACGAAAAAGCGAAATTTATTCTTCCAGTTCCATTAATATTTGAGACGTAAATTCTAGCCAAATACTCTAGTGTAAAAATAATTATTGAAAATATTTCAAAGACCATAAATACAAATCGAAATTCATCTCTGTAGGGCTCATACGACTCAAAAATTAGTGCAATTATATTAAGCACAATTAAACCATAAATGAACTTAATTACAGTTCGATTGCTGTATAAAAGATCATATATTTTTGTTTAAAACTGTTTTCTTTTTCCACTCCCAATCAGGTATTATAAATCATTTAAAAATACATACAACACAATCTCTTCTTTTAGATTTAGCGTATTTTCAGCGTAGGTAAATTTTATTTATTTAGGATAATTCACAGGGTTAATATTTAATTTCAAATCTAGCATAAGCTTCAATTATAATTAAACATGAGAGTAATGTATGAAATTAAATACTTATTACTAAAACATCAATCTAATCCTCTAGCTTTTTTGTTCTTAAATATTGACCTACAAAGTGAGAACAAAAGAAAATCATGAAATAATTAATTCAAAAATTATCTTTCTAAAATAGAACATAAGAATAGAGTTATTTTGTAATTTTAGGAATGGAACGCATGAAAACCTTATCAATCATCGTCCTCGTCTTGTTCACTTTCATCGGCAATTCTATTTGCCAAATGGCTAGTTCAGCTGATTCTTCGATATCATTCCACATCAATGAAAATGTAAAAAATAGCGATACAGAATATTTTAAATGCATTCAAGAGAATTGGGTTAATTATCTAAATTCAAATTACTTCGTTAAAACTGATAATGAACTCTGGAGTTACGATATGTTTGATTATCCAGATTACGGATATATCTCTTTATTGTTGCGCCTGATAGAAATTTACAGAAATGGTGGAAATATCCAATCTACAACCATTGCCATTGTCCCCGTTGAAAATGATTACTATCTTTTAAAAACAGTATTCACGGAGCAACTCCCTGAAAATCATCAGATGGTTGATATTAAGTTTATCATCTCAGTCTACGCTAAGAAGAAAGACCAATATTTTAAATTTTATAGTAGCACTCAATATCACAAAGAAATCTGTGAAAATATAAAGGTAGGTAATGTTAACTATGTGCTTCATTCAGAGCACCAATTCTCTATGAATGATGCCTTAAAAATGAACCAGTTCAACACTGAAGTGGCTGAGCTATTTGGGGTAGAACCGTTGAGTTTCGATTACATGGTTGCCAATGATACCAGAGACCTGAGCGAGCTGCTTGGCGTTAACTTATTTTCATACAGTTATCAGCCGGTACCCTCTGGAGGCATGACCGACAATTACAACCAGCTCATATACGCGGGTAACAACTCAGAATACTATCCTCATGAAGTTGTACACCTCTACACAAATGCTAAATATTCATTGCAATATCATCCGTGGGTAGATGAAGGCATTGCTGCACTTCTCGGAGGAAGCACGGGTTATGACATTGAATGGCATTGGGAAAAGCTCCGAAGATTTTTAATTGAAAATCCGGACTACCCTCTTGAAGATCTTTCCGTCTTAGAATCGATGATTCCCAATGGGGAATTTATGACTGATTTCAGATATGCGATCGGTGCCTTAATCTGTCAGAAAATCATTGATAAGGAAGGTATGACTGGAATTTTCGAAGCGCTACAATATGGTCGTGCTGAAGAAAATTATTTTGCTTTACTCAAAGACAAACTAGACATTGAAAGAGCAGATTTTGGAAGATATGTGAGCGCAGAAATCTTGAAGCTCACCCCACTTACGGAGGTGGAACTTGAGGATTATAAATATTAAGAAGTCCTAAATCTGTCTATCAACTGGCCGCTTATCAAAATTTGACTTTCCGTTAAAAAAGAAAAAACTTAAGAATAGAGTAATTACAATTGCAGTAATATAAATGGAGGTATTTGCATTGATTGACGCTTGACGACCAATGATCTTATCGTCCCCATATAATGCCCAACCAGCCCAGTGAATGGGTGCACGCATGGAAGGGCTTGTTAAATCATCGTTGGTAAGATATTCTATTTGGGCCCTCTGCAGTGATTCAGATTTTGACATACCCTGCTTAAGATTATTGTAAAAGAGATCCATCAGAATCATAGTAGATCGATCTGGTACATTCCAATAAGAACCAAGCGTGGCTTTACTGCCGCTGCTTGAAAAAATACGCGCTAAACTCATCAAACCTTCCCCAGTAATATCTTGCCCCATGCTCGTTTGGCATGCACTTAAAACCACTAATTCAGGTGAAAAGTCAAGAGATAAAATATCCTGATATCCGAAAGATTCATCAGAGGTATTTCCCTCCTCCAATGCTATGAAAGATTTTTTATGATCTTCTCTATCAACCAAGGCGTGCACTGCAAAATGTGCAATTCTAGCATGTTTAATATTATCAAGTATGTTCTTTTTCGTTACTTCATTATCGATCCAATACTGCCCGCCCCAAATATCGGCACAAGAGACTACTTCTTTAACCGCATTTTTTAATACTGCCAGCTTTTGAGACCTTGTTTTGTTCTGAACTAAACTGTCTTGATAATTTTGAAGATGTTTGTTTGCAAGATCGATGAGCAAAGTATCTGTATACTCAATACCAAAACCCACGAAGTCTTTTTGGTATTCATTTTGTGTATTGATCTGATCTAATTGAGAAATGAAGTATAGATATTTTATCCCATATTCAGACAGAAGGTATTTCGCAGGATCAGACCAAGTGTCTGTTTCTTTGCTAAGTAGCGTGCTGAAAGAAATATTCTTAATCGGTCCATCTGGGATAATTATCAGTTTCGTTTTATTACGGAATCCAGCTTGAGAAACTATTGGTTCAATTAATTTTTGATAAACAGCTCTAGAACTATTGATAAAATTCTGTTCTGAATCAGGTCTTTCTATATTTTTAATTTGACTGCTTAGGTCTGTCAAGTTGGAAAGCTGGTCTAGGAACGATTGATCTAATTCAATCTCCGTAATTTGTAAATGTATTTTAGTTAGACTAAAAACTTTTAGTTTGTTATTGTAATAATTATACTTTATAAGAATTTCTTCATTTGTCAGTTTTGATTGAATGTCAGAAACAGATAAGAGATTGTCCCGATTGAGAATGGTAGACTTAGGATAATTTAATTCAATTTTAGATTTCAAGCTTAAGAACGGTTTGATAAGACTGTCAATTAAAGGCTCATTATTATTCTGCGCTTGAAGCAAATTATTTTTTAGATCCAAATAATTATTAACATCGTCCATTGGAACCTTGGCATACTCTAAAGCTTTTCTTTCGCTTATGGTATTTCTTAACACGTAAGCATTAGACAGTTGCGCAATGTACAGAGCTCGCTCATAAGAATTTTCATTCTTATGTAATTTGTATTGATCGAGGTAATAATTGATGGCAGAGGCATACATCTTTTGACTATAAACACCAAGCTTGTATTTCGATTCAAGGGTGTAAAAATTATCTCTGAGATCATCGTACATATGAAACATAAAATCAAAGTAGTATCCAATTTCTTGTTCAGCTGATCGATTCCCTTCTGCTGCCTTTTTCTGAAAATATTTAGCCTTTATAAATGCGGCATCAATCATCCAGATTTCCGGAGAATTATTTTGCTTTGGAGGTCTAGCCATTATATCTGTACTATCAAGTTCTGAATAATACGCAGACATGGCTTCGTGGGCTACTTCCGCCGCTTGATCTAGCAAGTTATTTCTATCTAAAAGAATGGCATAGCGCGCTAATTGCTTGACAAGTTTTCGGGGTTCGGAATTTTCTTTAGCAAAATCTACAACTTTCAACTGGGCTTCTAATGCAAGTTCTATTTTATTCTCCGCCAAATATAGATCAGACCAGAGCGAATAGAGTTTATACGGATGAAAGTCCCTAGGCACTTGTTGTAAATGCTCCTTAGCTTTTTGTTGGTCATGAGCCACGATGTAGCACTCAGCTAAATATAAATGGATCAGATTCTTTTTACTCTGAGACTCTAAAGCCTGCTCAAGTATTTCAATGGCCTGTTCAACATCATTATTGTATAAATGCGCCGTACTTTCAAGTATGATAAAATTTATGTACTTCTTATGTGAAGGGTTATTTTCCAGAAGTTTTTTTCCTGCACTTGCAAATTTCAGCGCACTATAATAATCACCAAGAATTTGATAATTATAATTTAGGTTTGATAAGGTTGAGGCAATATATAGGGTATCTTTCGCTGGTCTTAAATAATCCAGTGCATTCTGAAAATATTCTATTGATTTTGTGGCACGTCCAATTTGAGAATATACGCTTCCCAGATGAAATCTTAGCTTACCCTGCAGTTGTAATTGATCTTCTGGCAGGATTTTGATGTCTTCAACCAAGGAATCAATAAGCGCTAAATGGGTATTTTGCTTATAGCCATTTTTCTTAAGTCGGTCAATTGCCTTGTGCCATTTTATCCAGTCCTCTTCCACTCTACTCATGTCCTTTATGGATAGGAGCACAGAATCTGACTGATGATAATTTTTTAATTTAGCGAGAGTATCCGCAAGACTAAATTCAGTAAATGATGATAAATCATGCGTCTGAGTAGACTGACCATAACCGACACTGACCCCAAGACAAAAACCAATCACTGCTAGCAAAGCAATGATTGGTTTTTCTATTTGAGCGTATCGTCTCATTGTTTAATAAAGGTCTTTGTTTGCAACCCAGATTCACCAGTGAGCATAATCACGTAAATGCCAGCGCTTAATCCCGAAATATCAAACTGCGCGGTACTTGTATCCGATTGTATTTGCTTAAGAATAAATTTTTCGCCCGTAATATTATAGAATTCCATCGTTGTAAATTTATGTATTTCTGGCACCATAACATTTAAAGTTCCGAAGGCTGGATTAGGGTATATTTTTACATCATAAGCACCTGCACCAATATCTTGAATGCCTTTTAAAGCACGTTGTTCAACATGAGCATATTGTTGAAAGTTTGATTGTTTTTTACAACCATAATTGTCAGGTATTGCATGAGGATCATAGGTCGTCCAACAATAGTTTAGATTGTTCAAACAATAGGTATCATCTGTAATTACCGGGGCTAGAGAATCAAAATGTATGGCAGCATTATGATAAATGCAATGGTTATCATAATAAAAATCATCTCTCACATCTTCAGCAAAGCATACTGTCAGATCGACCCATCCGATCGTTTCTTCGTAGGTATGACTAGGATGTGGATCCGAACTGCCAGGCAAGTATATTTGATCAAACTTTGTTTCAATCTCATTTGAATTCCAAATGATGTAACACCTATGACTAGCTTGGTGTAGTTTCACTGATTTAATTTCAGAATCTATTCTTGATTCTATTCTGACATTTTCGACTGGATCTATTCCATCATTTTGAAAATAAATTCTATAATTGATAGATAGGTTTCCATGGCCAAATGGATCCGTCAGCGAGTTGTCAGGAACACAGCTCGGAACAATACAATTAGGATCATGTGGAAAATTGCTAACCTTAGAAATTAACTCATAAAATTCGCTCATCCCATTTCCATTTCCTCCATTTTCATCATTGTACGGTGGCGCTGCATCGCTACAATCAGTTTTCATCACTGCACAATTTTTTACCAGGGAAAAACTGGGTTGATCACAGGTTCCTTTTAAGTAAATGAATCGTTGCTCGTTCGGCATTAAATCTTTGAATTGCCAAACAAATTTATGGGTGTAGCCAAAGTTCTCATAGTCTGAATCTTCAATGTCGTCGTAGATTACCCAATTATTATATTGATCCAAAACATCTGCGTAATTAATGGTTTGATCTTCATCGTTATAATGAAATTCTACACAACCGGAGATTGGTTCTTGGCTTTCAATATTCTCAAACATCAGGATGTAATAATTTTCCATATTTTCAACCAAATTCCAACTGCGCTTGATCTGCACCTTGTTATTCATTTCATATTTATCAATGGCTGGAGAGGAAGAACCTTGTTGACCACCGCCTATGGCCGTTTCCTCAGGTTCATCTGTACCATAGGGATCTGTAGTATAAGCGATCGGATTCCCATTCGCATTATCGATCGAATATTGGTGAATGTTGTCTTTTTCAAAACTATGATAACCATCATCAAACAAGTAAAAGTGAAGAGAAGCATCCGGAAGGTCGGAGGTGTATTCATAATTTCCGAAGTATAGATCTTTTACATTTATTTGGGCTGATGCCAAATGAAGCATCGAGCTAAAACAGAATGTAACAATTGTAAGAAGACTTATTTTATAGATATCAAATTTCATTCTCTAGTATTTTAAGATGGGTATTAGTTTTAAAATTTTCTCTTTCTGATAAGTACTAATGGCTTGCAGTTTATCTAATTCACTAATTGCTTTTTCATTTTCATCAAGTTTGGCGTGAGCCAATGCCTTAAGCCAAAGAGCTTCTTGTTGATATTTATTTTTCTGCAAGGCAAAAGGCGCAAGAAGTTTGACCGCCTGTGTATAATTTGGATCAGCTTGCTTCATAAGCTTAGCCGCCTCCGCAAATTCTACATCCTTTGTTTTACCTGATGTAGGACTTTCTGCGATTTCACCTCTGGAGACATTCTCAGCAAGCGCAGCAATAGGGGTTGATGCTATATAATTGTCTATTAGGTCTGTCTGTGTGCCTGATGCCTTATATAAATAAAAGATCGAAACAAGTCCTACCAAAACAATTAAGCCAAGAGCCAGTTTTCTGACGACATTTATTTTAGAAATATCCGTATCTAAGGGAATAGGAATTTCTTTTTTCCAGGAAGTTTTTCGTTCCTGATCATATTTTTCCTTAAGTAAAGAATCTAATTTATCTTTCATTATTATGTCCACTATTCTATATATAAAAGTTTAACTAAAAATGTTTTCTATATTTCAGTGCTACTAAAAAAATATTTCTTAATCCTTTTCAGAATCCTTTCTTTTTTCTTTCGTAAAGAGGCATAGGATATTCCATTTTCTTCAGCTATAGTATTCATCGTTTTTCCTGAATAATATATTTCCCTAATTAGATGCTGCTGATCAATCGCAAGATCAATTACCGCTGCATCCAGTTTAAGAAAAAAGAATTCATCAGAGGTCGATGTATGATTTTGGCTCTTTAGAAATTCTTGTATTGAAGCCTCGACTTTTTTATTTCGTTTTTTTTCATCAATGTATTGATTGACACAAATACGTGTGAATAGAAATCTCAAGTTTCCATATTTAATCTTATCATTAATCAGTTTATCTCTGAACACCAAGAAAGCATCCAGGCACACGTCGTAGGCTTTCTCGTGTGACGTACGAAATTTGTTTTTAAGATAGGACATACTTTCGGGAAGTTGATTCGCTAACACTTCTGTTATAAAACTGTCATCTCCAGTTTTTAGATTGGCTAGATACTTGTTAAATTCGGCCTTCGTTAAATCAAAATTATCTTTCGAAGAACGAATCTTAACCAGGCGTGTTTTATGGGCAACCTCTTGAGGTTTGGGCATTAGGGATAGCATAATTATTTATTAATCTCTGTTGTATAACTTAAGATGCATCCTTTTGTGACACTATTTCGAGAAAAAAAATAAACGTGGTATAATTCAATATGAGCGTGAAAAAATTAAGCTGTATCGTCCAATTTGTCTTATTTTAAGGAGTGAAAACAATAGAAAGGATCATATTAGTCTTGTTGGTAATTATTCTGAACGGCTCAACAACTAAGGCTCAGGAATTATATCATCAAGTGTATAATATTAATGACGGCTTACCAAGCAACGAAGTGCATGATATATACATTGATAGCCTCAATACCGTTTGGATAACTACGGACAGGGGGGTGTGTACCTATGATGGTCATGACATTAAGACCTTTAGTACCAAAGATGGACTAAGTTACAATACCAATTTCAAAATTATTTCTGACAATAAGAATCGTCTTTGGTTTACTGGTTATAACACGTCCTTGAGCTATTTTGAAAATGGACGGTTTCATAATTTCATGCAAAACAAAACATTGCAAGAAAATTTCAAAGGTAATTGGGTATACGATTTAGATATTGATAACGATGGAGGGATCCACATCGTCTTTGAAAATTTTAGAAGTAACTTTTATAACAATTATATCTACCTAGACAGCTTAGGTCAAGTGTCTCGCTTAAAACCTAAAGATGAAGTGATGGGTAGATCAGACAGGTTTAAGCTAGATCTAGTATTACGAAAATTCTCTAACAAAAGAAGCTACATTTTTCCTCAAGTCAGCCTGCCTGTAATAGATTTTATTGACGACGAAAGGAAAATATTTCTAGTAAACAAAAACACATTTTCATACTCAGATTTTGGAATTAAATATAATTACGAAAAATCCATAGTGTTTGAACTTAAGGATAAAGAGCTTAAAGTAAAACATGAATTTGAGCAAGCACTTAATGACATATTTCAAGATGCTAATAATAATACTTTAATAAGTTCTTCAGAAGGAATCCTATTTTTTGAGAACGGCACCCTGGATAATCCTCCTTCAATCTATTTTAAGGACATTGCTTTCACCTCTATCACTCAAGATAAAGAAGGGAATTATTGGGCAAGCACCCTAAACAACGGTTTGTATTTTATTCCTTCTTTTAAATTTAAATTGTATTCGCCAGCAAATTTAAACGATGTCAAAATAATCAGCTTAGAATATTTAGAAAATTATCTATTGATTGGAACCTCTTTAGGAAACATCTATTCATTAAAATCAGGTTCAAACACTCTAGAATATAAACTCAATCTTAAAGGCAGCATTGCCTCCTTCAATAAAAAAGCTAACAGAGTTAATGTAAGTGGAAATTGGTTCTTTAATTCTGATGATACAGGACGACTTCAATATGCAAGTCAGCTTTCGTCCGTCAGATTTAAAATTGGGCTAGAAAGAAAGAATGGGGATTTTGTATGTACCAATGACACAGACATTGCAGTCTATAAACAAGGAAAATTAAATTATTCAAACATCCCATCTTATAATTTAAATAATCAGAATTCAAGAAATGAAATTACATCTCGGATTCAACAACTCTTTGAAGACGAGAATAACTCCCTTTGGTTTGGGACGATAGACGGATTATTTGAGATACAGGAAGATAATTACAATTTCATCAAGAAGGTTCTTGATAAAGAGAACTTTCTTGATGTAAGAATTCAAGAAATAAATGTGGACAAAAATGCCAACAAGTGGATAGCCACCATTGGTAACGGCTTAATCTGCTTTACAGCAAATAGAGAGGTTATTCAGTTTACAATTAAAGATGGATTAAGCAGCGAGATAGTTCAGGCTTTGGAATTTGAAAATGACACGACGCTATGGGTAGGTACCAATAATGGGCTAGACCGACTTACTTTAAACATGAATGGAAACCACCCTATCCTTCAGAATATTCAAAGTTTTGACAATGTTGATGGTTTGCCTTTCAATTTCATAAATGAATTAAAACTTTGGGAGAACCAACTTTGGATTGGAACGAATGGAGGTCTAATCAAATTTAATCCGAATGAAAATCAAACACCTCAGTATACTCCTAAGGTCATAATAAGTGAAGCGCTGATTGAAAAAGACAGTGTTTCTATTGAAAATAATCATACCTACGAATATGACCAAAATAATATTTACATTTCTTATCGTGGGATTTCATATCGTCAACCCGAAAAAAACTTTTATTCTTATTGCCTGACAAAAAAGGGAGAAACAGATCAATGGATCAGCACAGATCAATCAGAGCTACGATTTTCTAATCTTAGTCCTGGAACTTATGTATTCAAAATAAGAGCAAAAACTAAGTATGAAGTTTGGTCTGATACAAAAGAGTTGAAGTTTAAAATTCAAAAGCACTTCGTAAATACTTTTGGCTTTATGTTAGTCATGTTATTTTTAGGATTATTTTTCTTATATCAATTATATAGATGGCGAGTGAAAGTATTGTTGGAGCGAGACAACACAAAAAAAACCATTGAGGCGGCCAAGCTAAAAACAGAAATTGCGGAGTTAACTACTTTTAGGAATCAATTCAATCCCCATTTTATATTTAACATTTTGACTTCCATTCAGCATTCAATTTTCAATGAAGATGTAAAGAAAGCCAACTACTATTTATCAAACTTTGGCAAGCTCATGCGAAAGAGTCTCAACCTAATGAAATCAAAATATGTGACCCTTGAAAAAGAGTTAGACTTCCTAAAGGCCTATTTAGAATTAGAGTTTTTAAGATTTCCTGATAAATTTGAATACCGATTTGAAATAGAGGATGATTTGAAACTAGAAAATTTATTTGTCCCTCCATTATTATTCCAGCCTGCGATTGAAAATGTTCTAAAACATGCCTTTAACGACATAACGGATGGAATATTGAGCATATCGATTGCCACAGGCAACATAGAGCGTGCCTTATGTATCTTTGTAAAAGATAACGGAACGGGAATGTTGCAAGACAGCACACAAGAAAGAGATTCATTTAGATTAAAATTAATCGAAGATAGAATTAGGCTTTTGAGTATTAACTACCCTGAAGTAAATTCTTACTTTCGCATTACTTCATTAGAACATAGTTCAGGTACTATAGCAGAATTCCATATTCCTAAAATTTCTAAAAGTTGGACAGAATAAAATGAGAGCAGTTATCATAGATGACGAGATTAATAGTCAAGAAGTATTGGCTTTAGCGCTGGAGCAATTCATTGAAGGCATCTCTGTGGTCGGCAGAGCCAGCAGTGTAAAAACTGGCGTAGCAATCATTGATGAGCTAAAACCTCAATTGGTATTTCTAGACATTGAATTACCCGATGGTACAGGTTTCGATATTTTAGAGAAAATTAATAATAAAAATGTGAATGTAATTTTCATCACTGCTTTTGATAATTTTGCCTTAAAGGCCTACCGTTATGCTGCCGTCGATTATCTGATGAAACCCATAAGCATAGACGAACTCACAGAAGCAACAGATCGAGCCAAACAGAAAAAAGAAAATTTATCAGATCGTCTCGAATTTTTGCAATCAAAGTTGAGTGAGGATAAATCAACTTTCAATGAAATCTTAGTTGAAGGAAATCAGAAATTTATTAAAATATCTTTGGATGATATCATTTCTATAGAAGCTCAGACTGGCGTGGCAACGCTACGCCTTAGTGATGGAAGACAAATTCTTTCTACGCGACCGCTTAAATTTTATGAAGAATTACTAAAAGAAAATAAATTTTACAGAATACATCGCGCCCACATCATTAACCTTTCTAAAATAAGTAGCATCGACAAAGGTAGAACAGGTTATGCAAGAATGTCAGACGGGACAGCTTTAGAAATAGCTGCTAGACGTAAATCTCAGTTATTGGACTTGGTTAAAAGGTGATTAATTGGTTTATTAATACCTTTCATAGGATTGTATTAATATTTAATTAAAAGATCCGAAGCTGTAGTTAAACAACTTCGGATTGAGATTAATAAACGCACTTTTCTTTTTGGTTTGTCCTTTTGTTTAAAAAAAATGAATGGACAGAAAGAGTGCTATTGATATTAAAACTTTATTGGTTGTGCTTTGTGAAGTTTATATTTTTTTATTTAAAATTATCGAAAAAATCGGCGGTAATGTATGCACTTACCAGGTATGTGTATTTTATCACACCTCTTACAAATTGTAAAGTTTCATGCTTCCATTAAAATGAAAGAATCAACTTTTGCTTCAGCATTACCATTCTGTCTGAATATAAAAGAGGCCATCAATAATGACAGCCTCTATAAATAATTTAAATTTTAATCACCTGCTCAAAATGAAGTAACTCTTGACTTTCAGCATCTCTTATAATCAAACTTAATATACCTGAGTCAAAATCAGAGATATTTATTTCGTCATTTTTTCCTTCTGCACCCAAAGTTGAAGAGCGTAGTAATTGCCCTGCAACATTATAAATTGTTATATTACAATTTGATTTTATATCATATTTAATATTGATTAGATCCTTAGCGGGATTTGGTCCTATTTTAAATGATGGTGTAAATGTCAAATTAACGCTTCTATCATCTGTATCTTCATAATCGACATCAGATATTTCAAGCTCAACATCAATATCTGTCAATATTTTATACAAAGATCTTGAGTAGCCACTCTGAATATGAGACTTGTTACATATCGCTAATAAATTGTCATGATCAAGTGCACTCAGTGTATATTGCTCATTTTGTAATCGATCAATATTTAAATCCTGCGTGAAAATATAGTCCTGATATGCTTCAGTCGTTGATTCTATTTGGCTTAAATAATCCTCAGCAATGACGTAGTCTTCATTATAAATCATCCAGCTTAAAATTTGCGATTGATATTCAAATCCCTCATCTGAAAAGTATCCAACAAGCTCTGGATAATTTCCAGTGACTCCTCCGAACAATATTAGCTTATCTTTTGCATTTTCTAAACAAAGTCGTAATTCCGTTATATAGTAAAGCATGGTATACCACTGCTCTGTATCCTCTTCAGCCTCGCTTAAGTGTTCATTATAGATTACTAACTCATCTTCCAAACATGTAATGTATGCCTCAAGATCAGCTTCATTCCCTGGAAGATCACAGTCGAAAGGCCCCACATCTATAGGTCCTACAGTTCCATTGATTCCACAACTTTCAACTAGCGTAGAACCTGAGTCAAAAACGTTACCTGCAAATGCTCCCCAGTTTCCATAAGGCGTTAATCTAGAGTCTGCAGGATTAAATGGAGTACCCTTTTCTAGATGATATTTAAATTCATCAGTATTGTATAATCTGATACCTCCTTTATAGTCATCTGAAAATAAATTTCCGTTTGCTGCCCAAACATTACCTTGATCTGGCATAAAGTCAAATGCATTTCCGATATAGACATCTTTCCCTATGGAGAAGTCGAAACAATTCGTACGAAATTGAAATCTATTATTATCAAAAGCATATATGCCTAGTTCATTGGACGAAATAGAATTACTTGATATGTAATTATTGTGATAGTCTCCTGTATTCGTCAAATAGTGCCCAAATCTAGTCCCAATAAAATCATTGAAAGATGAAACATAGTTGGCATCTGTTTCAAGGACTATTCCTACCTCACCACCAACAAATACATTGTTTTCAATTAAGGTTTCATTTGGACCACCTGGTGATGTCAAATAGATGTGATGAAAGCCCCCGATAAAAGTATTATTGTCAGAAGATAGAAGTCCTATTTGGGAGGCGTGTGGATAGGAATAGGTATGATACAGATTAATAGCTCTATTTGCGAAATCATTGTGATTACCATTATCGAAAGTGTTTCCGTTTACCACAGTTATTGCTGCATCAAAGGTTCTTAGGCATGATCCACTGTAGTCACTAAAATCACAATTGTCATAAGTAACCCCCCTATTATTCCAATGTTCTGCTGTTATGTTATGTCCAGAAAAAGTACAGTCTGTGAATGAACTTTTGTCATTATGGTTACGATATTGCATAAATTCTGCAGCCCTTCGATTATTTCTAAAAGTGCTATTCTCTGCAATAACTAGGCCTCCATAGTGATATTTTTTCAACCAAGTAGTGATGTGATCTGGATGCATAGAAACAACAGTATGAGCATTTTCCAGAATGGAATTATTTGTGATATAAAGTATTCCATTTTTATTATGTAGTTGGGGATCAGCCAATGTTTGTTGAGCTTCCCAAATATTTCCCTCTACTTCAATTCCAGTCCATTCCGTCGCGCAATTGGCCGCTTTTAGATGGCCTCCATCTACTATAAGTCTAGCTCCTCTTTTTACAATGATTTTTGAGTCATCTCCCATGCTTAAAGTTCCATTGACTATCATAGTAGTTCCTGCCTCCAAGGTCGATACAGAATTATTTCCAAATTTAATGTCTGCATTTTCATCTATAGTAATTACTGTGTTGGTTCCAAAAATAGATAAATCTCCCGAAACGCTACCAGTCATTATTGTTTCTGTGGATGACCAAGTCTGATCATAACCATTAAAATTTTTAGCAGCTAAAACGGCTTCATAGGCATCGATTAAACCTCCTCTCGTTGCTCCAGGATGAGCATTGGCTGGAATTTGTTGACTCGTTTTTACTAGTATTTCTTCGATATCAGCTGGAGAGAGACAAGGGTTGACAGTCTTCATTAAAGCCACTACGCCCGCAACAACTGGCGTTCCGATTGAGGTTCCCCCTCCAGCTTGAACACATTGATTTCCATTATCATTTCTCCATTGTCCATCTGGAGCACATAAAACATCAAAATTTTGATTCAATACACCTGGACAATTTGAATTTGTATAATTCCAAAAGTCTCCATCACTATCCACTCTACCTACATGGATAACACCTGGAACACTGTGTTTGCCGTTAGGATCATCTGCATCGTGGTAGACACACAGACCAGCTAATAAGACCGTTACTCCTTGGTTTGTTACCTCTTCTAACTTTGCTTTAGAGATTCCAGAATCATACCAAGCACTAATACTAATAATATCATAGCCCTTATCTACAGCTTGTTGAATACTAATATCAGAACCCGCTCCACAGTATCCCGCGACCACACAATCTCCAGCACTTCCCGCAATACATATTCCATTATTTCTTATTCCAGCTACTGCCCCTAAGCTTTGATTCCCATGAGTATAAACTTCACCTGGACCTGATGCTGCATTACAGTTTCCCCAAATCTCTACAACCTTCCCACTTAAATCGTCATGATCCTCCCTTAGGTATCGATCTAAAACACAAACAGCAACACTAGGATCACCATTTGTTATTGTCCAGGCACATGGAATATTCATCATTTCAAACAAGCCATTTTGCGAGTGTGGATCATCATAATTAGGAGCATTAGAACAAGGAGTTTGGCCTACCAATACTGTTTGAGATATAAACACCAATATAAAAATGTATAAATTTTTCATAGTTTTTATTACTTAATTAATTCGTACACCTTGTGCATAAAAGTTAGTCAGTACTTCAATAACGCTTTGACTATTCCAATTTAAATACTTGGCTACAAGGAATTTTAAACATACATTCAAAGCAATTCATTTCAATATTCATGATTAAGAGGCCATATCAAATTTTGCTTTCTGCCTGTATTTTTATGTATAACTTTTTATTCATTTATCTGTGACAGAATGATTGGATTTATTTAGATATTCGATATAATTTTTGAACCCCATATTAGCGTTTGATTACATAATACTGGCATACCGTTATCGCCGATATTTTGAATCTATAAAACTCACTTTCGCAAATTTTAAAGTAACTTGGAACTAAATAAAAACTTCATGCACCCTCAAGACTTTATTATCGCCTACGAGCTTGCCCTAAATTCCCAAGACTGGAAAATGGTCGATCCATTGTTTCATGAGAAAGTCTGTGTTACTTTTTCCAACGGGCAAGTGCATGAAGGTAAAGCAGAAGTAAAACATGCTTTCGAAAAAAACTTCTCACTGATAAAGAGCGAAAAATACAATGTAAAAAATGTTCGATGGATTCTTCAGACAGATTCGATGGCGGCTTATCTGTTTGAGTACTTTTGGGAAGGAATCATTGATGGAAAATTGATTAAAGGCAATGGCATTGGAACCTCGGTATTGGTCAATGAAAACAGTCAATGGATCTTGCTCACTGAAAATTTGAGTAAGAAACCTAGTATGAATTAATCAATGCTTCATCCATAAGTCATTCTAGAAATTCCAGAGTTAACCTTTAACCCAGATTCAACGCAAATGATAGCTTTTGAATATATCATAAAAACTTAATTACTATTACCTCATGACCAAAAGGACAGATTATGAAAAGTGGCCTCCCCTATTTATTTCTTGCACTCGCCTTATATTTTCTTAGTAATTATTTCTCAGGAAATTATACCAACGACATGAACGGATTTTTGTTAAACTTAGCAAGTTCCTTGGGCTCATTATTTGGTTCATTTATTCTTGCTGGATTCGTTATCGGCTATATGTCTCTTCCCAAAAGAACCTTTGTTGGATGGAAGAAGTGGAATTTAATCAGCTTGATCGTTTCTATCACAGTGATTGCTTATGGATTAATTAAGAATTAATTTGCGAAAGCGAAAAAAATACGATTAGTAAAAGCAGTTTAAATGGAAGACCAACTCATAAAAAACAGAACTTCTAAATCTTGGGAACTCGACAATATCCACATCTCGCATAATGTGATTGACTATCACGCGCATGGAGTGCAAACATCTAAGAATGAAGGAGAATTCGTCAGGCTACATTTTGGTTTAGGCGGAAGTTATGATTTTAGTTTTGCTCAACTACAGAGTTCCTTTTCATTGTCAGGACACCACAACAATATTATGTATTCTGATGGCTTAGAAATTGAGGTTAGCAATCACAGTGAACGGATCGAAACATTTGGCATTAATTTCAATAGAGACTCATTTATTGAAATAGGTCAGAATGGAAATGAGCCATTGAAACGGTTCACAGAAAAAGTATTAAACAAACAAAATTCCATTCTATCCGCAGAATGGAAAACTAATAATTTCAAAATTCAACAAGTGATCTCAGAGATCATCCATTGTTCATATCAAGACAATTTAAAAAATTTATTCCTACTATCTAAGAGCATCGAACTTTTAGTCTTGCAAGCAGATTTATACGAACAGCAAACTTCCAATCATTTTATAAAATCTGAAAAAGATAAACGAAAACTGATTGAAGCGAAGGAATATCTCGATCTTAAAATTGACAGTCCCCCAACCATCATTGAGCTATCCAAAATAATAGGAATTAATGAATATAAGTTGAAGAAAGGTTTTAAGCAATTGTTTGGGACGACCATTTTTGGATACATCCATCACCGACGTATGAGTCTGGCAAAACGTCTACTTCTCGGCACAGATAAATCAGCCAAGGAAATTGCGTATGAAACCGGGTATAGTTCGCCGCAACATTTCTCTACCGCTTTTAAAAAGAAATTTGGAGTCACTCCCAATACTGTAAGAATTAATCCCGATTCTATAAGCCAAAGAGAAGAATAACCCGCAGCTTTGATTCAAAATAAATAGGTAATATGAGCAAGTCAATGATCATTAAAGAAGAGGTATTATTCAAGGCGTCTAAAGATCGTGTTTGGGATTTATTAATTAACCCAGCAATGACCAAGCAGTACATGTTTGGCTGCGAGGTAATGTCAGATTGGAAGATCGAATCACCGGTGCAGTGGAAGGGTAAGACCGAAGATGGGCAAGAAATCATCTATGTTAAAGGAGAAGTCCTGACCTATGAAGAAGGCAAGCATGTTAGTTCGACCACCTTTGACCCTAACTCGGGCATGGCAGATGTCCCTGCGAATTACGTGACCTTAAGTTATGCATTGAAAGAAGTAGAAGACGGAACATTGCTTACGATTACTCAAGGTGATTTTGCAGGAGCGGAAGATGGTGAAAAAAGATTTATGGAATCTGCGAGTGGATGGAAAGAAATAGTTATACCAATCATGCAAAAACTATTGAGTCAAGAAAAATAGCATTCTGAATCATAACGAAGATGGATCACATTACCTATACTTTTTTATCTCAGAGAATTCCACAAAAATCATGTCTGATAATTCTAAAGTCTGGTCTCAAGCCATCGGCTTTTTGAATCTAAAAACAAAAATTCCCGCATCCGTAGCCGCCTCTAATTCCGTTGTGTGGATCTTCAATCAGAATTCAGTATGCTTTGGGCGTGCTTCCAAGGCTTACTGCTTTTTCAAAAATCTCACCATGCGGTTCTGATTTTACTAGATCGGCTCCAATGATTTTAGCAGTAAAATATTGATTCAATTTAAATCGATTACTACATAGATCTAGATTAACCATAGCGGAGGAAGATGCCAAGACCAGGGTACGCTTAGTGGTATAAATATGCGATAAGGTCCTCTACCCCTTTTACTAAATGTAGAGCTTAGGCTTTCGATATTTCCAACAGAGATGACAAATGTTTCCTCATGAAAAGAGCGTAAAAAATTTCTAATTCCACGAATTATCCATTTATACCCATTGATGAAAAATAGCTCAAGCGGTTTAATGATTACAGGATTACGGACACTCATATTATTATTAATTTTAATATCAAGACAGCAATTCATTCATTTGCTTCATAAACTTGATCTTAAGGATGTAAATCCTGCGAAGATTCGTCAAATTAATCATCAACCAATGTGGATTAAAACCAAAATTTTAAGAATTTAATTTAGCTATAAATTGGTCAAATTGGTTATTTTCAATAAATTTTATTGATCAGTTTTTAAAGCTTATATTGGTATTGAATTTTCAAGCTTATTTATAGATTTAAAATAACTAAACATATTTTTTAGATTATGAAAAAAATAACAAACATGAGAAATTTTATAACTAGAGGAAATAAAAACATCTTTCTAATGATGTCTTTGCTTCTATCACTTACAGTGGTTATTAGTTCTTGCGATGATGATGATCCTATGAACGACCCTATGGAGCAAATAGATCCTTCAACCGTTGTCGCCAGCTTTACAGCGCAGGTTGATGCGGATAATTCTTTGACGTATCAGTTTACCAACAATTCTGTCGTAAATGGAATCGTCGATAGAACTTTCGATTCTGCTTGGGACTTTGGTGGAGACGGAATGTCTACTGAAGAAAGTCCTTCACATACTTTTTCTGCAGAGGGTACTTACGAAGTAAAATTAACTGTAACTGCTACTGATGGAGTTGAAGCTACAACAACTGAGACTATAGAGGTTACTGCACCTAAGAACAGATATGCGCTTATTACCGACTTGTCGGACGATGATACCGGTGAACTTAGATTAGCGGTAGACTCAATCCAAAATGGTAGAGTTACCTTTATGTATAGAGTAGCAGAAGGGCCGATTGATATGGATATTGCAGACGGTTTCATTAACGTGACTGGTACTTCAACAAGTGGTAAAAACTCTATCGTAGAATTAAGATTGAAAGACAACGCAAATCATGAATTCCGTGAAGGAGCTTCAGATGCAACCATTATGGCTGGTAATTTCCCTGAAGGAATGGCCAACGTATGGGAGTCTGTTGAGATAAGTTGGGCTGCTGATGGTGTAAATACTCCAACATACACCGTAGTGATGGGTGGTCAGACGGTTATAACAGATGCACGTAGTACTACTAGAGATCCTAATGACCCTGATATGGTTGCGGAACATTTAGCAACTACGATAGATGGTGCGCACAATTTCCAGTGGAAATACAATTCAAATTCAAATGTAAGTGATGGCGTTTATCACGTGGATGACATTGTCGTTTATTCCTCAGATTCAGGAACTGAAACAGAGGTGTTCAGTGATGACTTCCAAGGAAGAGTAAAAGGTGATGATTTAAACCCAGAGGTTGATCCTGATTCTCCTTACCATGCAAATAGTTCTGAAGCTACTGTAGGTGAAGATGGATAAACATTGAATAGCTTAACGAGATATATAAGAATGGAACATAAATTTCCATAAATAAAAAGAGGAGTGTCTATTCAGGCGTTCCTCTTTTGGTTTCTAGCCGTTTCGCTCGATACTTGGCATCACAGAGCTGTTTTGCCTATGAACAACATTGAAAACTAGAATTTTTTAAATAATTATAAATGAATTACACATTAAAAAAAATTATTAAACCTTCCATGAGGGTGTTGGGGCTCTTTGTTCTGTTCCTCTGCTTGGCATCTACAAGTGCAAGTGCACAAGAGGTCATTAGCGGTAAGATCACCGATGAAAGCGGCGAAGCTTTAATTGGGGTCACCGTAACTGTACGTGGAACGGATGCGGGTACAGCCACTGATGTCGATGGAAATTTTAGCATAAATGCGGCGTCCGATGCTGTGTTGGAGATTTCATACATAGGTTATAAAACACAGAGCATCCCTGTCAATGGGCAAACAAACCTCAATGTCACGCTCGGTGAAGATTCAGAATTGTTGGAGGAAGTTGTAGTCATCGGGTATGGAAGTGTTAAAAAGAGCGATGTTACTGGCAGTGTCTCTTCTGTTAAAGCTGAAGAAATACAGGCCTTCCCTCTATTAAATGCAGGTCAGGCACTTCAAGGTCGTGCGGCTGGAGTAGCTGTTCAAACCAAGAATGGTGGGGAACCTGGAGCGGATATTTCTATTCGAGTTCGAGGTAGTTCATCTCTCAATGCAAGCAGTGACCCACTTGTAGTGGTTGATGGTTTCGTTGGAGCTTCTTTTCCACAACAAAATGACATCGCATCCATAGAGATACTAAAAGATGCCTCTGCCACTGCAATCTACGGATCCAGAGGTTCCGGAGGAGTTATCCTAGTCACTACTAAGAAAGGTAAACCCGGAAAAGCAGTCGTAGAACTTAATTCCAGTTATTCTTCTCAGGAAACCACCAATAGATTGGACCTGCTAGATGCAAATGGATTTGCTCAATATCAAAACATGATCCGTTCGAATGCAGGAGATCCTCCTTATTCTCAAGGAGTAGCTAATACAGACTGGCAAAACGAAATATATAGAAGTGGAAATACTCAAAATCACCAATTATCAGTTTCTGGAGGAAGTGAGAGTGTCAATTACTACATTTCTGGTACTTACTTTGACCAAAAAGGAATCCTAATTAATTCTGACTTTGAAAAAATTCAGTTCTTAGCTAATGTAGATGCGCAAGTCAGTAAAAGATTAAAATTAGGAATGAACAGCATTTCTAGTCGTAGTCAGCAGAATGGTGTTTCTACGCAATCAACTGGAAGTGATGAGATTGGTTCTGTAAACGGAGGAGGAGATGATGTCGTCTCTTTGGCTTTTAGATTTTCCCCAGATGTAGGAAGGTTTAATGAGGCAGGAAATTTCTCTCAAAATACGGTGGGAGATGATATCGAAAATCCGTGGGCTGTGGCAACACAGATAACCAACGAAACCAAAACGGACAATACAAGAACTAATGTCTATGCCGATTTTGAAATATTGAACGGTCTGAATTTTAAAACTACTTTGGGATATAGAACTCAGAATGGTACGGAAGGTTATTTCAAACCACAAACCTTTGTGCTGTCTGCAGGTGGAGCATTTTTAGAATCCGTAAAAAGAACAAGATTATTGAATGAAAATTACCTTACCTACACTACCCCATTTGGGCAAGGTAGTTTAACAGCAATAGCAGGTCATTCATATCAAAAAAGTACCACTGAAGGGTTTGAAGCAGGTGCCAGAGGATTATTAACAGATGTGTTTTTATGGCACAACTTAGAAGCTGGGCAGATTGATCAGCGCACCGTTGATTCTCGATTCTCAGAATCGGAAATCGAGTCAATCTTTGGGAGAATAAATTTTGATTGGGCAAACAAATATCTGTTGACTGCAACCGTACGTAGGGACGGAGCATCAAACTTTGCAGCAAATAATAAATATGCGATTTTCCCTTCTGTTGCCTTTGGATGGAAGATTTCAAACGAAGGATTCTTGATCAATAACCAGACCGTATCCAACCTAAAATTAAGAGCGAGTTATGGTCTTACGGGTAATCAGGCCATCGGTCCTTATGAGTCGCTTGCGACCTATCGTGTTCAGCCACCTTCAGAAGTTGGAGGTGCTTTTGGTGTTGATCTGGCTCGTGAAGAAAACCCAGATTTGAAATGGGAAACTTCATATCAGACCAACATAGGCGTAGATCTCGGTTTATTCGAAAATAGAATCTCGTTGAGCGCGGATTATTATAACATCGACACAGAAGATCTTTTAGCTGTAGATAGAGCTTCAAATTTTTACTTAGGAACCTCTGATCTAGATGTTCTTAGAAATGTCGGTTCCATTAATAACAATGGATTTGAATTGTCTCTAACTTCAAACAACATAAACATCAATGATTTTAGATGGACGACTAATTTAAACTATGCAAGAAACAGAAGTGAAATAGTGGAGTTATCCGCAGGAGCAGAACTTATAGGAACAGGAGCTCCAGGTTATTTCTCCGGCGGTTCTACTTACATTTTACGAGAAGGTGAGCCTATTGGTCTTTTTTGGGGATTAGATTACCAAGGAGTATATCAAGGTGGTGCTATTCCTGAAGGTACCGCTGTGAAAGACGTGTCAAACGATGCAGATGGAAACCCAATTCCTGGAGAGCCTTTATTCTCTGAAGTAGCGGATGAGGAGGGTAATTTTGATGGCGTAATTAATGACAATGACAGACAGATTATCGGTGACCCAAATCCTGATTTCACCTTTGGTATTACCAATACATTTACTTACAAAAATTTTGATTTAAATATCTTTTTTCAAGGAGCTGTTGGTGGAGACATTTTCAACTTAACAGCTGTACAATTATATAATGGCGACAGTAACGGCGTAACGGACGTATTAAATGCTTGGACGCCAAGTAACACAGATACTGATATACCTCGAGCTGCCATCAGAGGTAGAGAGCGCTCCTCACGTTTCGTAGAAAGCGGAACTTATGTAAGGCTTAAGAATGTAGCCTTAGGCTACAGTGTTCCTTCTAGTACTAGCTTGCTAAAAGTAGGAATAAGTTCAGCAAGACTTTCTATCAGTGCTCAGAACTTATTGACCTTCACCAATTATTCTGGATTGGATCCTGAGGTAAGTTACTTTGGAAGTGGTGGCGAAAGCAGTGGAGACGATAATATTATTCAAGGCCATGACTTTGGTAATTACCCTAATCTAAGGTCAATTACTGCAGGAATCAACTTGAAATTTTAAATCAATCAAAAGATTATAAAAATGAAAAAATATAAATATTTATTCGCGTTGGTACTTGGCTTATCAATAATAGGATGTTCAAATTTAGAAGAGGATGCATTAAGTCAGTTGGAACCAGATGAGCGGATCGTTGATTTGGAAACAGTCGAAACCACCGTTGCTGGCGCTTACGGTCATTTAACGGCTAGAGCATTTATATCAAGAGCATTGGGTTTAACCCTTATGCTTAGATCTGATATGGTAGACATAGGAAATCCTACCACGAATGCTGATAGAATAGAACACGATCAATTTACTGTGTCCGCAAGTAATGCATTGATTTTAAATCCAGCGAATCCTGAAAGAAGTTTTTGGCCTCGGCTCTATCAAATGGTAAGAGGTGCCAATGAAACGCTTAGAGAACTAGCTGTTCTTGAGGATCAAAATGCTGGGGTGAAGGAAGAGATTGCAGGACGAGCTCGATTCATCAGAGGTTTTGCTTATTACCACTTGGTAAGACTCTTTGGAGACATTCCATATTTGGACGAGACGACGCTTACGGTCGACGCGACAGTGATGGAAAGAACACCCGTTGATGCCGTATATGAAGGCATCATCGCAGATTTTGAATATGCCAAAGAATGGTTGCCTGATGCACGAGCCAATAGAGCCCTTCCAGGTAAGGCAGCCGCTAGCGCTTTTCTAGCCAGTGTGTATCTGACTAGAGAAAATTATCAAATGGCCTACAATGAGGCTACGGATATTATCAACAATGCAGGAACTTACAACTTGGCCTTGGAGCCAGATTATCGCAACATCTTTCATGCAGAGAATACCGATTTTTCTCTAGAGCCAATTTTCGTCATAGACTTTGTTGGAACCAATGTCAATGATGAATCTAGGGATTATCTGGCAGCGTTTTCCGGTTTCTATGGTCAAGCAACCTATTACCCTTCCGGGGGCTGGTCTGTTATTGTACCAGCTCAAGCAGTATATGATACCTGGGAAGATGGAGACTATAGAAAGGTAGTCAATTTCGATGCTGAGGCCGTTGATAATAATGGCAATGTCCTTTCATTTAATGAATACTCTAGTTTAGATGGTCGAAATGCTAATCGTCCGCATATTTCTAAGTATACCGCCATGGCAGGTGATTTACCACAGGCGAATACTAGCGGACGAGATTCACATTCCAATTATCAGATGATGCGTTACGCCGAGGTGCTCTTAATTGCCGCGGAAGCTGCTGCTGAACTAGGTTTAACATCCGAAGCTGATGGATGGATAAACATGCTTAGGGAAAGAGCAAGAAACGGCAATGGAACCAATCCACCAAGTGATATTCCTGCGGACATCTCGGGTGCATCTGTAGATGATGTATTAGAGGAAAGAAGATTAGAGCTTGCCTTTGAACACAAAAGATGGTACGATATCGTCAGAAGAAAAATGGGCAATGAGGTGTTCGGTGCAGGTGGTTTTGAAATCGAACAACAAGGAACACAAAACTTTGATCCAAGTAGGGACTACTTGCTGCCAATTCCACCTTTGGAAATTACGAACAACTCTAATTTGACACAAAATCCGGGGTACTAACTAGGGGATATATTAAAATATTAAAGAGTCTTCCATCCATGGGTGGGGGACTTTTTTTTTGAACTAATCCTAATACTCATTATTCCCAAATAAGAGATCTAGCAACCCTCGTCTTTTTCTTAAAGAATCTCTTCTAAATTGCCTGATTTGTCTGCTTTATGTAAAGCTGGACGCTATTAAATTTATATCTTAGCATAATTGGTCAACCAATTTTTAGTTGACTGGTTCCAAAATTTGCGAAAGCACTCGAATTCTAATTATGCCGATGGATATAGTGGTTAATTAGATCTTATTTTCATTCGTGATTTTTGTAATTTTTTGTAATTTTTTCAAAATTTCAATTATGATACGCTCATTTCGCCATCGGATACTGGCCTTAGGAAAAATTAATTTTTCTTTGACCCCTTCCTACGCTCGATGCATATTACTCATGTTTGTGTTGTCCACATTTATTGGTTCTGCTTCGGCACAGGATTTAGATCCAGACCTTCCACCGAGTGGAAATTTCGATCTTTCCTATTGGAAACTTACCCGTCCAAATCAACAAGAAAAGGATGAGAACATCCTGACTAATGGCTATATGGTAGACGGAGAATTTTACACAGATCCAGTGACTGGCGCCATGGTATTTTGGTGTCCCAACGATGGAGCCACCGGTGGAAGCTCTTATCCGAGAAACGAGCTCAGAGAGATGATGCGTAGAGGAGATACGAGCATAGGCACGCAAGGAATAAATAAAAACAATTGGGTATTTTCTTCTTCGACCATGGCCAATCAAGAAGCTGCGGCAGGAGTCGACGGCATCCTGACTGCAACCGTGGCTGTGGATCATGTATCTGAAACCTCTGATGAAAGTTTCAAGGTAGGTCGCACAATCGTCGGACAAATTCACGCCTCTGATGATGAGCCCTGCAGATTGTATTATCGCAAATTGCCTGGGAACACCAAGGGTTCTATTTACTTTGCCCATGAACCGACAACAAGCGCTGAACAGTGGTACGAGATGATTGGTAGCCGAAGTGATAATATACCCGATCCCGCAGATGGAGTTGCACTAGGTGAAAAGTTTAGCTATGAGATTAAGGCCATCGGCAACACCCTTACCGTTAGTATCATGAGAGATGGTAAGCCTGATGTTGTCCAAGAAGTGGATATGACTGATAGTGGCTTTGCTGATGATTGGATGTACTTCAAAGCAGGAAACTATAACCAGAACAATGCTGGAAATGCAGACGAATATGCACAAGTATCTTTCTTTGCCTTAGATGTCGTACACTTTGCTCCTACTCCACCGACGGAATATGAGGCTCCATCGGACATACCAAGATTTCAACCTTTTCTAGCAGAATGTAAACTCCAAGCGCCTACCAGTTCAACTGCGGCCAACATTTCTACCCTTAATAATGGTTATACACACCCAACGTATTTCTACGTAGTTGATGGCGATAAGATACGGTTCAATCAATCGGGTGATAGCAAACGAACTGAACTTCGATATGAAACGAATTGGGATCTTACAGAAGCCGATAGATCGCTACATGGAAGAATAGATATTGTCGAACAGACCTGCGACCAGGTGACGGTCATGCAAATTCACGATGATGCAGGTGCAGGTCCTGGACCGAATAAACCATTGCTAAGAATTTATAAGCATAATGCCAAAGTACCGACAAACCATTTATGGGCAGCCATAAAAACAGATGACGGAGGTTCTAATACCACCCATGTGGATCTTGGCGAAGACCCGGGAGGATATTTTAATTGTGATATTCGACTGGTTGATGGACATATGATCATTGATTATGAAGGAGAAGAAAAGGTAAATATGGATGTCTCTTTCTGGACCTATCCTAGTTATTGGAAGGCGGGTGTTTACCTGCAAGATGATGGTGTGGCGACGGCACATTTTGATGAACTATTTGAAGAAGATGGTACCCAACAGAACTTTTTCCCTTCGATCAGCATAACATCTCCTTCAAACAATACAAATTTTGAACCGGGAGAAGACATTGTTATTACCGCTGAAGCAAATGACTCAGATGGTACCGTTACCGTGGTTGAATTTTTTGAAGGTGGTAGTAATAAACTCGGAGAAGCAACTACAGCTCCCTATTCATTTACATGGACAGGTGCAGCTGACGGAGATTATACATTAACTGCAAAGGCCACGGATAATGAAGGTGGATCAAGGACTTCTTTGAGCACCAAAATTAGGGTTGGTGTTTTTGTTGATGTAACTGGGATAGATTTAATAGAGCCCGGACCAATTGCTGTTGGAGGTACCGTTCAACTTGAGGCAGTCGTATCTCCAGCGGATGCAACATTTCAAAATTTAACTTATGAGACCAGTGATATGAGCGTTGCTACCGTGAGTCAAAGTGGATTGGTGACTGGGGTTTCAGAAGGTGAAATTACAATTACTGCGACATCGGATGGGGGTGGATTTATGGACGCGGTTGTCATAGAAGTCATTGCTCCTTCCTCCAAATTTAACTGGGCGCTTTTCCAGCCAATTTATGGCACAGGAATTCCTGATGGATCGAACGGTCTATACAATCTTGTGGATGATAACACAGATACGCGCTGGTCTGTAGAAGAGTTTCCGCAATCAGCGACTGTCGATTTACATGGAGACATCAAGATTACTGGAACAGAAGTTACCTGCTATGAAGACAGAGCTTATCAATTCATTATTGAAGGCGCTGAAAATCTAGATGGACCATTTACAACCATTGTAGACAGATCAAACAATACAATCCCAGGTACAGCGATTACACCCATCATTAATTCAGTAGATAGTATTGAGGCTAGGTTCGTAAGAATAACTGTAACAGGTGCGGATGCTTACACTGGCCCATGGGTAAGTCTTACCGAGCTCAGAGTATTCGGTGAAGGTGAGCGAACATTTACTAATGTGGATGAATTAGATCAGAATAGAGTAATGCTCTCACCCAATCCTGCCACATCTGAAGTGACAATAGCCGGTGCTGAGAAATATGATAGCGTCTCCATTTACGACCAATCAGGAAGACTAGTCATCCAAGGAAAGATCAATAAAACTGGAAAACTAGATATCAGTGAACTACAATCAGGCATTTATTTGGTAGAGCTTAAAGGCAATGATAAGCCCCACGTGTGTAAGCTAATTAAAAGGTAAATATTTGCTATCAACGGTTAGTTGGATATAAAAAATTATTGATTCCTGAATTTTACTTTGTGAAATTCGGGAATTTTTTTTTGCTATACTATTACGAAATTTCTTAATAAATCTATATTGATTTATTTTAACCTAGGAGCGTATGCGATCAATTAGAGTTTGTCGGTTTAGTTCAGTGTATCAGAGATACTACTTTCTTATTAGGTATTATAATTTAAATCTTACCGGTAGCGTATATGTCACCGGGATTTTTTCTCCATGACTTTTACCAGGAGTCCATCGATTTTTCATATGATTCATGCTTTCAACAACTTTTATAGCTGCTTCCTCTAATCCATATCCCAGGTCAGACTTAGCTGTAATTTCTGTCAAATATCCTTCTTCGTCTATAACGAATTGAATAATGGTAGTCCCTTCCATTCCTTTTTTTCTAGCAGCATTAGGGTATTTCAAATTATTATAAACAAATTGAAGTAATTTTTCTTCCGAACATTTGTTTTGGTCTTTTATATCATCACCGTTATTTTCACAACCAGGGAATCGTGGCATTTCTTGGACAATTTTCGCCTCACTTTGTGAAAATAGGTTTAGAGATAAAAATGTGAAAATTATTAGGCTCAGATATTTCATATGGCTTTAATTGTAGGTTTATGAAGTCGACAATAATTTTGTTCTACAAACATAATGGCTTCTAATGAAAGAAATGCAGTTTTCTTGGCGGATATCGGTTATTTAACTGTTAAATGAAATGAAAGAAAATTGAATTCTTGAAGTATAATATAAAAGGATTACTTGCTAAATGGTACCGATGGGTAACAGGCTAAATCGTAATTCTTATCTACAAGGAATTACACGCTATAACATGGGGACCATTATAGAAAGCCATTTAAATTTTTAGAAGATAGAGAGTTTGGTTTCTGAAGTAAATAGCTCTAAAAATTTCATGCCTCGATGGGAATTGCCTTTTTCGTTCAGCCTAGGACTCCACACAGCAATGCAATATTTTTCTGGGTGCAAGGCAATGATGCCACCACCTACCCCACTTTTTCCGGGCAAGCCCACTTTAAATGAAAATTCTCCAGACTCATCGTAGAATCCACAGGTTTGCATTATCGCGTTGATTCTTTTGGCACAACTTTCAGGTAAAATCTCAGTCCCGTTGACGGTCCTTCTTTTACTAAAAGCTAAAAAGGTAAATGCATCCGTGAGCTCTTTACAACTCATTTCTATAGAACACATATGGAAGTAAAAATCTAAAACTTCCTCTGGGTCATTTTGAATATTTCCAAATGATTTGATAAAATTGCAGAGCGCTATATTCCGGTAACCGACCTCAGCCTCTGATTTGGCAACCGCTTTTGAAACATTGATATCATTGCAAGAACTAATTTCTCTTACATACTTTAAAAATTCTTTTTTGGGATTTTTCAAATGGCTCATTAGCATGTCACAAATTACCATGGCACCTCCGTTGATCAGCGGATTTCTTGGAATTCCATTGTTTGTTTCTAACTGCACCAAAGAATTAAAGGCGCTACCTGAAGGCTCATAACCTACACGCTCCCAAATGCTTTCTCCCATCAGCCGGTAAGCCAAACTTAGGGATATAACTTTAGAAATACTTTGTATCGAGAACTTTGTTTGCCAGTTCCCAACGCCGTATTGCTCCTTGTCAATCGACAGGTAAGCAACGCCAAATTTGTTCGGATCTATCTTGGCTAGTTCAGGAATATAGTTGGCGACGCTCCCTTTGTTTTCGCTAGAAATAACGGTTTGATATATATCTTCAATGATCTTTTTGTAGTGAGCCACTTTTACTTTTTGCTACTGTGAATTTCTTATTTATAAATTGGTAGACGCGCGCACAACCGAACGGCAATAATTGCAATTCTAGCATTAGCGAAGTTGCTAAATTATCGTGGTGATACATTAACTACCTATGCAGCAATTTATGCTTTTGCAAATAAGAGATCATAGAAATCTCCTTATTCCTAAAAATAGAAACAACTTAAATTCTCAACCCCATGGAACATCCTGTATCGTAACCTCTTTAATCAAGTTTTTGGCATGAAGGTCTTCGATCATTTGATCTAACTCTGATTTAAGATCCATGATACTCCTGTTTTTCACGGCCGGATCGTTAAATTCCTTGGCGCCGCTCATCAGTTCTTCTAGTTTATTTGTTATGTATTCAAAGCTCATAGCTTGTCTACTGCAACATATATGCCAAATCTTTAATATGATCGATTGAGCATGAATCTTTTTTTTTAAGAAATGACTCCCCTACTTTTATGTTTCCACTTTAAAAGTGTAGGCATAGGATAAGACAAGAAAAATACGCCAGTTGATAAAATCTAAGAAGGAGGTTAAATTTTAAGGCCGGTAGTTAAAAAAATCTCATTTTGGAATCTAATAATTATTCATATATTCTAGAATGAAGTTTATTGGATTCTCCATGTCTTCGGGTATATATACATCTGGCGGAATGCCAAAAGGATCTATGGCCTCCCTAGCAGTATAGACTGTGCGTTAATGATGTAGGATATCTTCATGTGATACAATCAGTTACGTAGTCATTTCCATTAAACCCATCCACTGTGTCACCGGTATTTTGCCCGAAGGCTAGCACTTTATCTGACTGATTGCATCTGAATATAAAAGTTCCATTAGGAATAATTTTCTTCAGTAAATTCTGCGAGGTTACTAAGAACGTCATAACAATTGCAATCTTGAGAGAATAAAATATTTGTCCCAAGCATAAGGATAATAAATATTAATTTCTTTAGATCTTATTTATCTATTGATTGAAAGAGAGTTTTTCATTTGGGTAATCAATGGTAACAGAAACGTACTTTAAGGCCGAACCTCCTAGTGCTCCTTTAACAACTTTATCCATGGTTTTTATCATGAATTTCGACCAAGCACGGTCCGGTTGAACACTAAACCAAACAGGTCCCACTTCATAAGTGCCTAGCATCAGTTTAGGAACCTCAATCATATCTAAGGGATAAACATTCCCGCCTTCTTCAATTTCTGCTCCACCAGAAATAACTTTCCAATCGGGATGGGCCGCTATCCATTTTTCATAAATAGATTGTGCGATAAATGAACCACCGATACTTGATTTTGTATTAAGTTCTTTTTCTCCTGAATCGCTTAATGTAAATGTAGCTCCTGTATCTAAAAGCATGGGAATGGAATCACCATCAACTTTCATATACATCGATGGATGACCATACAGTTTATTACCATCATCATCTTTTTTAAACCCTACAGTTTGCGTATTGGGATCAGTTAGGTTTAAATTACAATCATCACGAACGATGACTTTTTCATTGAGATAATCAAAGGTCCAGCAGTGGTTTATAAAAAAGAATTGACCGAAGAAAGCATCCCCTTCAAAGTCAGATCTTATTTCATTCAAAAAGTCTTCAGAAGGAATTTGAAATAACGAAGCTTGAGAAAATTCTTTCTGTTTAAAATTAACTGCAGGATGATATATTGTCTCTTTAAAGATGTCTTGAGCAAGAATATATTGGTTGGATTCAAGATTTAAAATCATCTTATTTTCAATCTTCAACTCTTCAATCTTCCAAGGATAGATAACTGTCCAACCACCTCCAGTATCTGTATACGCTTGGATGGTGTCTCCACTTATTGTTGGAAGACGAAAAAATATTCGATCGCCGTTATCGAAGTAGGAAGGCACGATTTTATCTGCAGATGATTTCTGAATGGGTATTGTACGGTCTTTCGTCTCGCAGGAAAAAAAACAAATACAAATTAATAGCATTACTGCTTGATTTCGAATTTTAATGGTCATTAGTATTTAATTTTAAGAAATCGAAAATGAGGCGTATGATATCTTTTAGTATCTCACCATTCGGTTGAATACTATAAAGCTCAATGGATGCGACTTGAAACTGTTTCGAATATTTGGCTAATGGATTTCTAATGCTCCAAAGGTAATATGGAAAGCATTTCTTTCCAATTAATTTCACTTTGGTCAGATATTGTTCCTTTTAAATTCCAACAACTTGTTGTCCTCAGCGTCCAATAAAATTAAATAAGTATTATCAATTTTATACTTTTTTGTAGCTCTAAGAAAATTCCTATAATCAGTATCATAGCTAATTTTCATTTTACAACTCATTTTTGTTCCTCCAATAATACCTATAGTAATTTCTTCCGAGTCTAGTTTAGACAAACTGGCAAATATCTGGTTACATCCATCTCTCCCACCTATTTTCATTTCGTCTTGGTCGACCATTAAGCTTGGAATAAATTTGGGATCTGAACGATCAATTGAAATATTATTCTTATGAAATTTCGTCAAGCTCCAAGTTCCATTTATATTCTGGACAGCTTCTTCGTTGGAATCCTCGATCAATTGATTCTTCATATTCTTTTTACCTGTTTGACAAGAGTTTAAACAAAAAAGACAAGCCAACATTAGGACGATAAATATAGGGTGATTAGATTTCAAGGTTTATAAATTTAAGACTTTAGAATATACGTATTACCATTATCTATTTAGAAAAAAATTATGCTAGCCTATCCTACCATTAAAGGTAAACTTTAAAACAAAAGTTCCATCGACAAGGTCTTGAATATCCTAGGTTGTCCGTGCTGTTATATAAATTCTAGAAATAAATAACAGCATCTTAGCATTCTCAAGCTATAGATGCAGATATTCCCGAATACTTCCTCAGGTAAAAACCCCAAGGATTATTAATCACTACCCAAATCTATTTTTAATATAATCATATACCTCACTTAATTTAAGATCTGTTGTCGATGGCCCAGTCCTAATATAAAAATGAGAGAGTTTATCCGCTTGGTAATAACAAGGAGAATTGCCAGCTATAACATCAACCCTGAGAATTGTTTTATCTTCTATTTTTTCGGTATGATAGTGTATATTTTCAAGGTATAAATTACCAAATCTTGACTTCATAACATTTGTCAAGAACAGTAGAAGTTTGTCATCACTTTCAAATCGATCTTCTTCTAGTCCCAATATTTCTCCATCATCAGAGACACCTACCATCAATGTTCCACCATCCGTATTTAGAAACGCTGCTAATGTTTTTAAAACGGCATGCGTAATAGCATCATCTTTTCGATTTGCTTTTAAATTCCATCTAAGTGTAGACTTGAATTCAATCCGTTCATTCTCTCCTGCAAGGATAATTTCTTTGGAAGATATATTTTGGATAGATCTTAAATAATTGGTGACTCTTTTACTCAGTCTTTTGACAATTTCCAGACTTAAATGGGGACTGATCTCCTCAGGGTCAAACAAATTTTTTGTGCAAATTGCAATCAACTTACTGTCCTCTCCTGCTATCAATCGACCCAAACGAAAATCACCATTCAAGACCCCTATCTCTCCTATAAGTTCATCCCTCAAAATATTTAATTTTGAATTATCAGGAAAATATAAGGTCACTGCACCGTCTACCAGATAATATATGTGATTAGGAGAATCATCTATTTCAAAAATTACTTCTTGCTTTTTTACAGAACAAAAGGAAACAACAGAATTAAGTTGCTCAACTTCTCTTGGATTATAGCCAGCAAAAACTTCATGCTTAGATATAATCTGCACCATCTCTTCTTTTGAGGCGTTATGATCTATATTTCTTGGATTAATATTCATATTACCATTAAAATTACTAAAGATTGTTGGCATTGTATCAAGATAAATACCAATGTTTTCAGGATTCTAAAGTTCATTAATCTCAGGAGAAAACTAATTATTTTTGCGAAATAATTGCATGTGCAAGGGACCAAATCATGATATTAGAAAAAGGTGATTGTGCTTTTACCAAAACCAGTTCATGAACTAATCCTTTAATGAAGCAGAAACGTAAGATTTATATTGCTATAATTATTATAAATGAGTTCATGAAGACAAACCAGCATTGACTAATAATTTATAATTTCGCTACAATTTAATAATACAATGAAAAAGGAAGTAAAGATTATCTCAGCAGTTGCAGTGCGTGTCATATTATATGGTGGTTACCTGTTGGCCTTGTCCTTGGTTTTTATGCATGATGCACAACCACAACCAACAGATAAATTTGGTGAATCTTCTTTAACAGAGAAGTTCCAAGAAATAACTGTTTTATTGACTTCATTAATTTTTTGGTTTACCGGACGCTCCAATAATGTAATAAGGCCATTGGCATATCTGATCGGCGGTTTTTTTGCAGCAGCCTATGTGCGAGAACATAATTCATTTTTACAGAATAACTTGTTTGATGGTGCTTGGCAGGTTATAGCTTATAGCATTATTGCAGTAACTATTTATTTAGTATTTCGATCTAGAGCGACTTTGTTGGCATCAATTTTAAAATACATAGAAACAAGAGCATTTGGCATCTTAATTTCTGGTTTTATTGTCACTTTCTTTTATTCCAGATTATATGGAGAATCCTACATGTGGAGCGCTCTGATGGAAGATCGATACTTTAGAAGTGTAAAAAATGCATCTGAAGAAAGTATTGAACTCTTGGGTTATTCAATGATAATATTTGGAGCCATAGAATTTGTTTTATGGGCACGTCAATCTAAAGCCTCGGTCTAATCAAAATTTTACTTCCGCAAATTCTATTCTCCCTAGAGCGCTTACATTCGAATTTAATGATCTAAGTCCTAGAAAAATACATTTGCGGAAGCGAATTATTTATTCCAACTTTAAAATATTTGATCTACAATTTAAATTTGTTGCAGCGCTGCAGTAATATCTGCCGGCTCTGCTCTATTTCTGTAATCCGCATCTAGAAATGCAAATATAACTTTACCACTTTGATCAATGACATAACTCGCCGCTAGAGGTAATTCATTACTTTCATCCCCATTATATTTCACAAGATTAAATGATTTATTATAACTATCAGCTACAGATTCAATTAACTCGAAAACGATCCCATATTCTCTAGCCACTACGTTGCCAACATCACTTAGAACTTCAAATTTTAATTCATTCTTTTCAGTAGTTTTGGTGGTAGAAGGTTTAGCTTCGCCTGGTGCCTCAATTGATGCTGTTTCTAATTGAGTGCTTTGTTGATTATTATCATTCCCTTCGCCAAAAGGAGATCGGAGAAAGTGATGCTAGTCAAAGG
>ENA-ORXT01000483-ORXT01000483.1-marine-metagenome-genome-assembly--contig:-NODE-483-length-63499-cov-10.656003_pt1 | contig 63499 bp, 45 predicted proteins | sample MGYA00237868_ERZ511482 | MGnify/ENA metagenome assembly ERZ511482 | reverse complement strand
TGCTATGGATCAATAGCTCTTTGGCTAGGTACGCTACCAAACACCCGCTCAAACCCCTTATAAGCAGCCAAATGCAAAACATCTCCATGGCTTTGCGTTTCAAAAAACTCGAAGAACAAGGTTGTGTTCCCATTCTTTGACGAAGTTAATTTTTCGTGCAATTTTTTGGCATCCTTCTCCATTACTTTGCCCTCTTTACCAACGGCAATATAAATTGATTTTTTAGATGGGTAAGGAGTAGGAGTGGACTTTAGTAAAGTATTGTTATCCCACCAAAGACTAGGGCTGATGATCATATAATTGTCAAATAAGTCTGGTTGAGTGAATAAGATTTCAGTGGCGAGTAAGCCACCAAGAGATTGCCCGATCAAGGTCTTGATATTATCTACCTTGTAGTTTTTCTCTATCAATGGCTGTACCTCTTTTGCGATGAATTGAATAAAATTTTCGGATCCTCCGGTGGTTGGGAATTCTTTTAATAGGTCTTTTATTTTAGTAGGAGATGTAAAGTCTCTTTTTCTATCAACATTGGCAATACCAACGACGATAGATTCTGGAATCATGTTGATCCAAGAGAAAGAGCCAAATTGGACGAGACCAGCTATGTGTAAAAAGTCCTCATCTATAGAACCATCCAAAAGATAAATGACAGGATATACCTTTGCGGAATCTTTTGAATATCCATGAGGTAAGTAGATGTTAAGCACTCTGTCTTCACCTAATATTTTAGATTCAAGTTCTAAAGTTTCTCCAATGGAGAGTGGGCCTGAGTTTTTTAAATTGAAATCTTTTTGGGCAAAGGTATTAGCCATAAGTAACAGGCTAAAAATAGTAAAAACAAATATTCTCATCATAATATTTTTAGGGGCTGCTGCCTTTTATTGGCATCTTTGTCGAGCTAGCCACTAGCTAATAACAGATTGGTAGTTTTGTAATCTGTAATCAACCAAGTAACAAATACTGCCGCGGCAAAACCAAAGTAAAAATTTCTAGCCAACATTCCTTCTTGCATGCCTAGAAAAAAACCTACTGCTATTAAACCAAGAGCAACTATTAACTCTATCCAGCCATGCAGCGCAAATGGGATAACTTTAAAGATTCCCAATTCAAAATTGGTCAATACAGTAAGAGTCAGATGAATTCCACCCAGTACATAAGTGAACATACTAGTTACTTCTGGTAGATCGAAAAAAGCAGGAGATAGCCACAAAAAAATAACGACTAGGTAGTCAATGATTCCGTGAATTTTTGAATTGATTTTCATAAGTGTGTATTGATGAATATTATTGAAAAATGTGATTCAACATTATTTATCATCTAACTCTCTAAGCCAAAGTTAACTTAACATCTAATAATACTACATTTTTCGGAGCTTTTACAAATGTTGAGCTATGGCCTTCGTTATAAATCGTGAATAGGATGCTTTATGACTTAGGTGAAATATCGAACCGCGCTGTTGGCATAGCCATTAGACGGGCCTCTCGAATAAGCTTACCAGTGCGATCACAAACACCATAACTCTTATCCTCGATACGATCTAAAGCGCTATTGAGCTCTCTCGACTTTCGTTGCAGTCGACGTATAATTTGTTTGTTTTTTGCCTGTTGCTGAAAGTGTTTACTGCCTTCGCTAAAACCTGTGTTGGTATTTGCAACTCGACGTTTCTGTTCTTTCTGACGGCTCTTGTAAGTGTCTAGTTCATCCGTAATGGTCTTGAGTCGATCATTCAGTATGGACTTAAATTTTTTCAATTTTGCAGGGCTGTATTTAATTGATTTATCAGACATGTTTTTTTATTTAGGCTTGAAAACTAAAATGGGTCGTTAGGACCTTACATTATTCAAAAGTCTGAACATGCAAATTGTTTTATATTTAAGGTAATGGTAAACGCTGAGTTATAAAATTGGTGCGCCATTAAAACAAGATATCCCAGGCATTGCATTTTCTTTCTTGGACAAGGGGTAGAAGTGATATGAGGTGCAGCAGATGGCTAATGAAGGAATGACTGGCGACGGATCCGAACTTTCTCGGATACTAGCCAGGCATATCCTGAATAGGCAGCTGCAATCCGAATACCAACGGATGACCCGGTCCCGTTTCGCTTTTTTCAAGCGACAACGGGATGGCCCAAAAAATCATGATCCTGCTATCAAAAATATACATGGGATCTTATGCAAATCAGGCATCTCGACACGCTTCCACTTGCGGATGCGGTGCGTACGAATGTACTCGTCAGGGCCAGTAATATTGGCGGCGATGCACAGCTTGGTGTCTGGATGGAGGCTAGAAAGAAGTGTCTCTATCATGCCTCGATTCCGATACGGTGTCTCTATAAAAATCTGTGTAGTATACTGCGGTCGGGATGACTTCTCGAGATTAATAAGGTTCTTTCGCAACAGATCTTTCTTGGGAGAAAGGTAGCCGTGAAATTGAAAATTTTGACCATTGAGCCCAGACGCCATCAGCGCAAGTAAGATGCTCGAAGGGCCTACTAGTGGGATCACTTGGATGTCCTTTTCGTGGGCTTGCCAAACATACTCGCTACCAGGATCGGCGACTCCAGGACAGCCCGCTTCCGACATAAAACCGACCTCATTATGCTCCGCAAACAGGGACTCGATAATTGGGACATTTGCCACTGGATCATGCTTGTCCAGCTCCACAAAGATTAGATCGTGGATGGGCTTGGGGTGCTTTGTCGCGCTCACAAAGCGCCGACAAGTCTTGGCTTTTTCGACAATAAACACCTCCAAACGGTGTATAACCTCGATGGTGTGCGTAGGAAGGCTGCGGACTGTGTCCTCCGCCAGCGGGGTCGGTATTAAATATAAAGTCTTTTTCAATGCGTCAAGTAGTATTTTTGTACTTTTGCAATGTAAATAAATTATAGAGAATAGATATGCAGGATACTTATAATATTGTACTTCCCCAGTTTGAAGGGCCATTTGACCTGCTTTTATTCTTTATTGAGCGGGATGAGTTGGATATCCATGACATTCCGATCTCCCAGATCACGGCGGAGTTCCTGACCTATATCCGTCAGGCGGAGGAGATGAATATTGACCTTGCCAGCGAGTTTATTTTGGTGGCTGCGACGCTGATGCGTATCAAGGCAAAACTTTTATTGCCGCGTAAGGAGATGGATGAAGAGGGCAACGAGATTGACCCTCGAGATGAGCTCGTGCAGCGTCTGCTTGAATACAAAAGATACAAAAGTGTACTCGCTAAGTTCCGTGAGTTAGAGGTTACACGAAGTGAGCGAGAAGCGCGTGGAAATGCAAACCAGGAGCTCAAGAAAATCGCCGAAACTGCGCTGGTAGATATGGAGTTGGAATCGGTGACGCTGTTCAAGTTGATGAAAACTTTTGAGCGTGTCATGCAGCGCATGGAGGAGAATAAGAACAAAACAATCCACAAAGTTTATACCTACGCATATACTATCCGCGACCAGCAGATTTACATTATCAACAGTCTCCGCAAAGGGCAGAAGAGAGAATTTACCGAGATTTTTGGGACTTGCAAAGATCGTATGCACGCGGTCATCACTTTTCTCGGTCTCCTCGAATTGCTCAATATGCAGAAGGTCGATATGATCGATCGCCCTGGCGTAAACAATTTTTGGCTTACCCGCGCAGATCAATCTAAGAGTGACAACTCATTTTTGGATACTTCTGGTGCGGAGTTCAATGATGGTGAAGAAGATTTGGAAGAGGAGTAAGATTGGTTTTATTTGGGCGTGCCCGCTGATGCGGCAGTCGAATCCGCGAAAAGCTACTTCTCCTTTCGTATCAGGGTCAGGTCTTCCATGGCGCGGCCCTGCGGGCTGGCACCAGCCACGCATCTAGCTTATCACTTGGTGCCACCATTCCACCCCTTCACGCTCCGCCCGCCTCGCCTAGGAATAGTCTAATTTTAAGAATTTCCGATATTCAATTAAAGAAGATAAGTATCAATTTGGTAATAAACTTCGGCCTTAGAAATTTCAAATCTCATCCATAAACTACAATGATATTGGAACAAAATTTTAGGGTTGAGTGCTATTGAAAATGTGCATAGGCTTAACCGTTCGAGCTATTGTACAGTTCAGTTGAAAGACAATATAACATAAGCATGGATGTTGCTTTGATAATTAAAAATTAGAAGCGAGACTTAAGCCAACAGCCATTTTCAAGCCATTCAGAAGCGATAAGAAATTTGCACAACTAGTGGCAGTTGTTGGTTTGGTTTGCTATTAAAAATAAGCGTTAAAACAGTCCTTGGCCTCCTTTTATCTGGGCATGTAATTAGTGGAGTTTCAAAATCTCTTGTATTTCGAATGTTGTCGTTTTTGCTCTTTTCTCAATCAATCAAGATCTTCTCCAACATCGGCATAATCACTCTAATCCGCTGCTGATCCAGACTCCTAGATTCAGACACTTTCTCCTTCCTTCCATGCTGCGCATAAAATGAGAGCTTGCGCTTCTCCGCAGGAGAAAACTGCGCAAAAGTACGACGCAAAACAGGAACGATCTCCATGAAATGAGACTCTGCTACCTCTGCTATCCACCCATCTACAATCTGCCAAAAAGGAAAATGATGAATCAAAATCATCGCCGAACCATGTAGGAAGCCCTCGATCCACAAAGCCTGATCCATCACCTTGGACCCGACAGATAAATGATAATGCATCCGTTGCGAAATTTTTTCCGAAGAATAAATATTCCGCTCAAACAGAATACGATGCACCAATGCATTGAGCATCGTTTGACTAGCCGTATTCTCCGCTATGCTCATTAGTACTTGGTACCAGTCATGAATGAAAGATGGATTCTTAAGAATAAAAATACTGTGATTGAGGCGTTGAATTTTCTCGAAGAGGTCAGTAGCTTGTTCCTCATCAATACCGGTACAAGCCGACGGTAGCCCGATCATAATCCTAGGCAATACATTTTGCAAAATCTCTTCTATTTGTGGTATCTCAATATTTCTAGAACTTCCATAACGCATGGCGTCAATCAGATTAGGAATCAAGGTCATCAACTGTGCTGTGTCAGAATGCAACACGGCAAGCTGCGAGATCTGCTGCAATAAGGAAGACAAAGCCAAGGGGAGATCTGCTTTCAGTACCTGCTCTAGTAAACTAGAGAGCTTGTCGAGTTTAGGTTCCTTGCGTACACTGTGGACGATGTAACTGCGAGCTGCCTCTTCAACATTATTGCCCCACATACTGGCTTCGATGACGCGGATGGAGTATTCAGGTTTCCACTTGAGTTTCCAGGATTCACTAAACGAGCCCGTGGCATATTTTGATCCTTTGCGCGTCTTTCCAAAAGGTATTTCTAGAATGGAAAGTCGATGCAAAAGTTTACTTGCTACCAATCCAGTTGGCTTACGCAAGTCTAATTTTTTAGGACTCGAATCTGAGCTATTGTACGCTTTACTTAGCCTCGCTTTTTTTATTTGTTGAAGTAAATCTTTTTCTAGCGGAACAGTAGAAATGCCTTTCGGGAGGCGACCGACTTTATCTCCGATGACTAGTTTTCGCTCTATGACTTGATATTTAATCTCTCGCCCATTGCACAAAGTACTGAGAGCAGCTTCTTTAAGTTCTAATAAACCTGGCAGCGGAATATCTCTCAGGGCAGCAAGATGATTTGCCAAATGTACCGCCTCTATTACATTAGCAGAAGAAGCATCTAATCCATTTTTACGCAACAACCTTGCAGCCTTACTTAGCCAGTGCGTGGCACTATCTGCTTTTGCATTGAAGATAAGTTCATACCAAGCGGGGGAGTCCACGCCAGCGGCATATCCACCTGCACGTGCGAGTCTTTCATAAGTCCAAGGAATCCAAGTCGCCTCCGTTTTTATTTTCTTGAGCCCTTTGAGCATAGCTTTATCTGTCTTCAGGGGGTAGGCTGATAAGTCATTTATAGCGGGGACATGCCAAGCACCACAGATAACGGCTATCCGTTGATAATTATTTTTGATGGCATTGCGAATTACGTTACGCATATGTGCTTCGCGTAAGAGTGTCTCTTTTTCTTGATCGATAATTTCTTCCCGCAGCGCAGTGATCATATCTTCGATCAAAGCGAAAATTTTCATTCCACTTTCGGCGTATTCAAAGGTATAGTCCCACCAACGTTCGCTATCGGGAAAGCCTGCTATCCGTGCTAGGTTAGCGAGTGGGTCTGTAATGTCAATATCCGTAGAGCGAGTATTTTCTTCTGGCAGCAGCATGTTGATAGACTGAGGTAAATCCATGAAGCCCATCTCTACTTGGTGCTTGTGTCCATACTGCAGTGCCTGCCATTCAGGAGAAAATTTTGCAAAAGGGTAGAAGGAGGCCTGATTGAAATTACTGGGATTGTAAATCAAGATTGCCAGTGGCAATTTTAGTTTTTTATTCGCACTGATGGGTATTACCTTTTCTGCATCTACGGGTCCTTCAATGAGTATACAGTCTGGCTGATACTCGTCTAGTGCGCGCACTAGATTTTTTGCGGAACCTGGTCCATGATGTCTTATCCCAAAAACCTTGTGCATTTTTATTGAGATTTACATGCCTCGTAAAGATCCTTCCATTCCTTGCGTTCTTTGATTACCGTTTCTAAGTATTCCTTCCATGCGACACTGTCAGTTTTTGGGTCTTTTACAATTGCTCCTGTGAGACTGGCTGCAAGATCCGTAGCCGTAAGGGTACCTGTGCCAAAGTGCGCGGCAAGTACTATTCCATTATTGATTACCGATATGGCTTCGGCGGAACTCAGTGTACTGCCTGGGACTTTGAGTTTCATCTTACCATCTGTAGTAGTTCCCTGTCTTAGTTCTCTGAATATAGTGACTAGTCGATTGATCTCTTCTACTGGAACTTTACTCTTAGGCATGTCCAGCTTTTGAGAAAATTTCTCTACCCTGGTTTGGACAATTTTCACTTCCTCTTTAAAGGATTTAGGTAACGGCATTACTACTGTATTAAATCTACGACGCAATGCACTCGACAAATCGTTAACTCCTTTATCTCTATCGTTGGCAGTAGCGATCACATTGAATCCTGCGACAGCTTGTTGCTCCGTGTTGAGTTCTGGTATAGGAAGTGTTTTTTCTGATAATACGGTGATTAGGGAATCTTGCACATCAGAAGGTAGACGCGTTAATTCTTCTACCCGCACAATTTGACCATTTTTCATGGCACTCAATACGGGGGATACTACCAGAGAATCTTCGGAAGGGCCTTCTGCCAAGAGCTTGGCATAGTTCCATCCGTAGCGTAGTGCTTCTTCGGATAGACCAGCAGTACCTTGTACAAGCAGTTTAGACGTTCCAGATATAGCAGCAGCTAAATGCTCCGATAACCAAGTCTTCGCAGTACCTGGAATACCTAGTAGCAAAAGTGCTCTATCCGTGAGTAGGGTAGCCACGGCGACTTCTATCAGTCTCTTATTACCATAATATTTCGTTTCTATTTCAGTCCCATCTGCTAGGGTTCCACCTATTATATATGTGACGACCGACTTGGGAGATAAATTCCAATTGGCGGGTTTATTCTTTTTGTCTAGTTTGCTTAAGGCGGCTAGCTCATGCTTATACGCATCTTCTGCATGCGGACGTAGGATTGTATTTTTAGCCATAGATTATATTAACTTAGAAATGCTACAAGAAATGTTAGTACGGTTGCTACAAAGCCTACCATGAATACATTATATGAAATGGAAAGGTAGCTATATTTTTGTTGGAGTACTTTTCCTAGATAGTATAAATCTCTAGTCATATTGCCATATATGAGTTCATTGTCTCGGAACATAGCATCCATGGCTTCTTCGTATTGCTCCAGATTCAGGTGAACAAAATTTCCAAAGAAAACGATGTTTCTTTGCAGCTCTTCTATGGGCATATTGCTGCGGTTAAGACTAGTGACTTTTGGTCTGGCGGACAAAACCGCACAGATCAATGAGGCTAATCCAGCAATCAAAAATATCACTACGGGTACAATTACCTTAGGATTGGTCTCCGTAATATTTCGATAAGATAAAACAGAGATTAAAACCGATATCATAATGGCATTTACCGATATCATGATGTTCGCCTTTTGATCTGCAATAGCACTTAGATTGATATGATTTCTAAAATTGGCTCTAAAGAATGTTTGGGTGGCGTCACTTGGTAAGCGTTTTTCTAAATTTTGAAAATTTCTCAACTTTTCGTGTTCCCATGCCTTCGGGCCATTGCGTTTATTGCGCTTTATCTTTTGAGCATAATCAAGAAGATTTTGACTTATTAGCGGTTTGTATTGGAGTTTAGAATATGGAAAGTGAAACGTGATGTCCTGTAATTTTTCATATTGTTGGGTATTCCATTCCAGATTGCTGATATCCGTATCTGAATAAGATTGACATTCCATTTTATAAAGCGCAATCTGTGTCGCATCTTCTTGAGCATAAATCTGAGCATGAATACCATCTTCTAATAATTTTTTAGCGTCGGTATTTTTTGTTTGATTTTCAAAAAAACTTTTTAAACAGTCTGTTACTGCTTTGATACTGTCAGTTGCTATGGCATGCTTTGCAGAAAATTCTTTCCATAGTAATTGTGCACTGGGTAGCGGACTTTTCCGATTATCAACTATGCCTAATGTGTAAAAAATAGCTGCGAGCTGAGCTTGCTGAGCGTCATTAGTATCAATATTGGACTCTTCTTCTATTATCTCTGTAATTTTCTCACATACAGATATGCAGAACTGGTAATTATGATAAACCGCTTTTCTATCGTGATTATCATTAAATGTAGAAAGAGAATAGCGTAATGCCTCTTGGACAATATCTGACGGGGCTGCTACAATATTTTTAGATTCAGACATTTATATTTTTGTCCGAAATTATAAAAATATGTGGAATAATAGGGTATCAATTAGATTAATACCTGGTAGCAATTTTGAAGAAAGGCTCTACTGCTTAGCGCTATGCTGAAATAGAAAGTACCTTCTCCATTTAGTGATCATCTCCTTGTTAGGTTCAAAACCAGGCATATCTACATACTTAGATACAAATGCCTCGTAGTAAATATATTCGTTGATATAGTTATTGTCAATCGCTGTTCCAAGGTTTTTAAGACCCACATGATTCGCGTCCTCTACTTCTGAGCGCATAATAGCGACTAGCGCATTTAGTAGGCATTCCTTCTCTTCGATTAGAAAAGAGGGTTGATCTGAGATGGTTGTCATTTTAGCTTTGTGGTTATCCTCTCCTGCCCAAACAGACTTACAGATAGCGTAATTTTTCCAAGGTGCAGACTTAAAGCTGATATAGGTCTTATTTTCTCTAGTGGTGATACAGTAGCTAAAATTTAACGACCAATCTAAATATTGAAGTTTCTTTGCATTTAAGATTTCGGTTAAAAGCGTTTCCACCATTTGTATTTCTGGAGTAGCGAAGTCAATATTAGAATATGGGAGTAGCACCTTCGCGTTAAAGACATGCTCAAGAGCAAAATCATATTTTTTTGTTTCGTAGTATGATTTAGCTAGAAAAAATTCATTCTCAAAAGTGAAGGCAATGTCTTTAGTTGTTTGAAGTTTATAGAATAAGGCCTCTTCAAAATTGCCCAATTTATAATGATTTGCACAAAGTGCTTGTATCTTATCAAGGTCACTATTTGTACTTACTTGTTTCGTTATTTTCTTATTTTGTTTTTTGAGTTTCTTGCGGGAGGATTTACTAAGTAGTTCTGTTTCGAAGATAAAATCAGTACTTTTCTCGGATTGAACATTGTGATTATTTGCACCATTTCTGCACCTTTCGAATGCATCTATAGAGAGGTCATCTGTTTCCTGTAAAATGTATTTTCCTGGTTTGTCAATGATAAAACTCTCCATTTCTTCAGGTGTATGGAGGAATTGGCCTTGAGAACAGTAACTCAAAGCAATTAAAAGCGTCTTAAGAATGTATTTTCTTCTCATTTTCAGGTAGATATGTTCTTCTTTTTACTTGAAAATTGCGATTTTGTTCTGTGATTTGATTTTTAACTTTACATACAATATTAATTATGTCGAATAATTTAATGGACTTACTCAAAGGCCAACTTACAAAAGGGGTGGTTGATACGCTAACATCTCAACTTGGTGGTGGTGCTACCCCGTCACAAACTTCAGGTGCAGCAAACAGTATTATGGAGGTTTTACTAGGAGGAGTAGCCCGTAATGCAGCTACACCAGAAGGTGCCAAATCCCTTAACAATGCACTTGAAAAAGACCATGATGGTGGTATTCTTGATAATCTTCAAGATATACTAGGTGGTCGCAACGTGCCGCCTCAGCAGGAACGTACACTTAATGGCGCAGGCATCTTAAAGCATATTCTAGGAAATAAGCAATCTAGTATCATAGAAGCGATTAGTAAATCTAATGGTTTGAACACCAATCAAACTTCTGGCTTAATGATGAAATTAGCTCCACTACTATTAGGTGTGCTAGGAAAGCAAAAGAGAAAGCAAGGCTTAGATGTTTCTGGTATTTCAGATTTACTTACTGGTGCTCGCAAACAACAAGAAGAACAGCAAACGAGTAGCCCTATTGGCGGTATGCTGAAAAACTTATTGGATCAAGATGGTGATGGTAGTATCATGGATGATGTTTCGGGTATGCTGGGTAGATTCTTAAAGAAGTAAAAATATTCAAAACGATAGCCTCAAACTAAAATGGGTGTCCTAAGGTTAACAAATAATTTGTTTTTGGGCACCCTATTTTTTTGGAGTATTACCCTATTTTATATGCAAACGCTTGACAAGCTATCAGTATTTAAATACCTTTCCAACTCCGCCAGATTCCACCTGCCAATAATAAATCCCTGCAGCCAGTCCCGATAAATCAATCCGATGATCCAAGCGCTGCTCGGGACTAGAATACACCAGCAAGCCATTAGCATTAAAAATGGAAATCAACTCCGCCTGATCCTCAAGAATAATATTGACCACACCAGAAGTTGGGTTTGGAAAAGCGGTAGCAGAAGAAGTGAAGACCGAACTTGAACTAGAAAGAAAATCTTTCAACAACACCTGAAACCCATAAAAATCACCACCAGAATCATAGGTCTGATCCAATTCAATCTTTCCCATAAAATCTCCATAAATATTCACTCCATTCACCTCAGGTAGAATACCATTCGGTATCGTTAAATTATTGCCTACTATACTCAGTCCTTCTTCTATTTGACCCTCTTTATCGAATACAGCGAGCATCCCATTAAAGATGCCAGTAGGGGAGATAAAAGAAACATCATCTATCGTAAAACCATTATCACAATAGCCCGTCCAATAAATCTTATCTTCAAAATAGAAAATATCCGTTCCTATCTCTATACTATCAAGACTGCCCAAAGTACGCGCCCATTCATTGTTTCCATCCGCATCAAACTTGATCAAATAACTATCCGCATTCATGATGCCGCCCGTATTAATCTGACTCCCATCGGCAAAGTTTATAATACCACGATAGTCACCCGTAAGGTAAATACTACCATCCTTGTCTAAAGTATGTGCACTATTAAAGTCTTCAAATTGACCACCCGCTTTTTGGAGCCATTTCCCCGTACCATCAGCAGCAAATGCAGCAACAAAAATATCCTCATCAAAAGTATTCGTTTGGATAGTGTCGGTCTGCACAGCAATTTGGCCTATATAATGTCCTGACACTATAAACTGGTTTTGCGCATTGTCCCAAGAAAAATCTATGGCCTCATGTTTTCCCTCAATGCCAAAGTTTCGTATCCAATCTACTCCTTGAACTGTGTTTAACTTTAAGACAAAAATATCTAAATCCGCTTTTGCAAATGCCTCGGTGGACGCAGAAAATAATCGTTCCCCAAAACTACCACTTACATATATTTCATTTTCTATTAGTGCTAGACCAGCCATATTTTTTGTTCCATTTCCGTTGATTACATGTTGAGATATAACTTCTCCATCTGTATTTAGCTTCAAAACAAATAATGCTTTAGAACTGCCTCCAGAATTGAGCGTGACTTCACCAAAAGTAGCTTCCGACCAAAATGACCCTCCGATTACCAATTCTCCATTTTCATTCAATTTCATATCGCTTGCCAAATCACTTGCAGCACTACCTCCAAAAAATATCCATTCTGCTACACCATCGACTAGCTTAATCAAATACACATCTAGCATTCCACGATGCTCTAATGTAAATCCATCAATCTTTAACTGCCCATCATACGTGCCATATAAGTAGGTTGCACCCGCACTTTTGAGTACTTTTCGAATACTGGTATTTACGCCTGGTGCGTCTATAAGATATGCATCTTGATATTTCTGCGCTGTCGCAGCGCCAATTAAAATTGAAAAATAAAAGACACTACAAATCAATTTTCGCCAATCCTCCTTAATATTACAAATTTCCATTACTTTTACTTTGGTATTTTTATGCTGTCAATTTTACGGCGTAAAATTCCGATCATTTAATTCAGCATAAAGATAGATTCATGCCCTCAAAAAATATAACGTTTTATTTGTGCTTTTTGGTTTACTTGGCCCTTGCGTGTGAGCCTTCTACTACTTCTGAGACAGAAGATGTACCTACTGTCATTGGCCTGACCTCTCTTCAAAAAATGGATCGCCAGATAGAAGCCAATCCAGATAAGGCGGAATTATTTCTCCAGCGAGGAGATTTGTATTTTGAGTTGGAAGGGTATGATGAGGCTATTGCGGACTTCAAAAAAGTTATCGTGATGGATAGCTCTCGCGTAGAGGCGCATACAAAATTGGCGCAAACCTACTTAGAGTATAACAATTCCCGTTTGGCGCTACGTACCCTAGAGGCAGCTTCTTATCAGTTCCCAAAAAATATTGAATTGATGCATACACTTGCAGAGTATCAGATCATCCTTAAGCAAAATAATGAAGCTTCAGGCACACTTGTCAGAGCTACTCGTATAGATGCATTCAACCCTAAGAGTTTTTATTTGCAAGGTATCAATCTTGAAGATATGGGCGAAGAGGAAAAAGCCATTCGTGCTTATAAAAAAGCTATTGATAAAGATGGTGATTTTATCGAAGCGTATATGCGGCTGGGTCAGCTTTATGAGGCAAGAGAAGATCCCCGCGCGCTCGAATATTTTAATAGCGCTATCGCTGTAAATCCAGATTATTATGGTGCTTATTTGGCTAAGGGAAATCATCTTGGTGTCCAAGGAAAGTTTAATGAAGCCATCGACGTATTCAAGCAAATTACGGATCGCTCAGGCGAACAACAGCCTGTTGCTTTTTTCAATATTGGCCTAGCTTATTTTCAGTTGGATTCTATCGCAAAAGCTGCTGAAAATTTTAAAATATCCTCTTCTATTGATCCTACTTATGGCATGGCATATTACTATCTCGGCCAGACTTCAGAGCTCCAAGAGGACCTCGAAGCCGCCAAAAAGTATTATAACCAAGCGACTAGTTTCGATGAAGTCCGCGACCGCGCTACGGCTGCATTGAAGGCTCTAGAATAATCAATAATCAATTAGCAATGATCAATTAGCAATGATCAATTGAAAATTGAACGTTAAAAATTACACATTGAATCATTGAAAATTGCACATTAAATCATTGCACATTGAATCATTGATAATTGCACATTGAATCATTGCACATTGAATCACTGCACATTGAATCATTGCACATTGAATCATTGCACATTGAATCATTGAAAATTGCACATTAAATCATTGCACATTAAATCATTGAATCATTGCACATTGAATCATTGAACCATTAATTTTCTTTTGTTTCAAAATTGAAACCAACCCCGTGAATATTTTTAATCTTCAAAGAATTCTCTTTGCTCAAATACTTTCGTAGTCTGGAAATAAAAACATCAAGCGATCGACCCAGAAAATAATCATCTTCGCCCCACACATTCTCCAGAATAAAAGAACGCTTTAAGACTTCATTCTGATTATCAGCAAGTAGCTTTAAGAGATCCGCCTCCTTCTGAGTTAAGATTTTTTCTTCATCTTTAATTTTAAGACTCAAATTTTTGTAATTAAATTCATATTGTCCCAATTTATAAACACTCACAGAGGTGGAATTATTTACCTGACTTCTCTTAAGGAAAATGTCAATTTTTAAGATCAACTCTTCAATACTAAAGGGCTTGGTTATATAATCATCGGCACCTAAGCGCAAACCATGTATACGATCATCCTTTAAGGACTTGGCCGTCAGAAAAAGAATTGGAATTTGAGAATTGCGTTCGCGGATCATTTTCGCCAATGCGTAGCCATCTATCTCTGGAAGCATTACGTCTAGGATACAAAGATCATAACCAATAAGATTGGTCTTTATTTCTTGCTGGGCGGTCTTGCCATCAGGAAAATGGTGTACACCATAACCTTGTAATTCAAGATTGTCTTTAGTGACAAAACTTAAGGTTTCGTCATCTTCTACATATAAAATGGATGCTTTCATAGGTTGAGCTTGTGAAGAATTAGTGTTGTGTAGATAGCTGCTATTTTTCATAATATGTTTTTTGGAGATTATAAGTCAATAGTTATTTGAGTGCCTTTTTCAAATTCACTTTTTAGATGAATTTTCCACCCATGAGCGTCGCATATATTCTTTATGTAAAAAAGACCTAATCCAAATCCTTTTACATTATGGACATTACCTGTCGGCACTCTGAAAAATTTTTCAAAAACTTTGTCTTGAAATTCTTTCTTAATACCAATACCATTATCTTGAATTGCTAACTGCAGTTTTTCGTTTTTTTCTACAGTCTTTATTTCTATCTCTGGTTTTTCAGCACAGTACTTCAATGCATTGTCAATCAAGTTTTGGATGATATTTGATAAATGAAATTTGTCTGCAGAGATCTTTGGGCTACGCGCCATTAGTGAAGTTCGAATTTGACCATCTTGCTCTGCTACTTTAATTTCCATATTACCAATAATGGTGTTTAATAATTCATGCAGATCAATATCCTCTTTATTTAACTGAAAACTTTCTTTTTCTAATTTAGCAATCTGCAGTACTTTTTCAACTTGACTATTGAGTCGTTGATTCTGATCCTTTATGATGTTGGCATATTTATGTAAGCGCGGATCTTTTTTGATTCTTTCATCCTGCAAGAAAACATCACTTGAGATCTTGATCGTTGAAATAGGCGTTTTGAATTCATGCGTCATATTATTTATAAAATCCTTTTGCATATCAGAAAGACGCTTTTGACTTAGGATTACATATAACGCGTATACAAAAAAGATTATAGTAAAAAGCAGCACTCCTAAAAGTAGCATGGTACTTTTCATAGACCCCATGACATAGGCATTTCGGGAAGGAAATTTTACACCGAAGTAATAAATAAATTCATTGTACTTGGGTAGGTTTCCAAGTACGACATTGCCCTCTGGTTTATCTTCAAACTTGCAGAAGTTTCCATACATCATTTCATTGGTCTCGCAATCATGAATGGCGTATTCAAAATCGATATGTAAATTGAGGTCATAAAATTCTTTTTGGAGGTAAAACTCTAGTTCACCAGCATTGATCACACTATTGGTGTTGACAACATAATAGTTAGAGCTTACTTTTTTTACCAGGTTATTGATAGGGAGCTGATTGTTATTTGACTTAGCAATTGACTTTGCCACGCGCATCAGGGCAATATGGACAGTCTGATGGAATTCTTGTTCTTTTTGTTGATAAGTATTGAATCCCCAATAGACTTGTATCACAAATATGCCGATGATGGCAATAGCGCCGAAAACAAAAACACGTTTTACAATAGCATCTTGCATTTAAATTATGCTTTACTTGTATTTTCCATTCCGTATATAATACGGTTATTCTATCACAATGGGTCAATATGAAATAAATTCATGGCGGAGAATCGATTTATATCTTGACTATGTTTTAATCAATTGCTATTTATCAACTTGCCATTGTATCAATTCTTGCTTATTAGCAATAGACCAGCTATGAGGATGACTATTTCCATTTTTTCTAGATCCTTTGTTCATAGTTTCAATTAGTTCTATTTTATTATTTTTGAATTTATTTTCTAATTCTTGAGAAAGCCTTTTAATGTAGTAGGTATTCAAGTCTTCATAAGTATTCTAACGGTTTTCTTGCCACCATATAGTAATGGGCTATGTATACATTCTCATTCTGACTTCTTTTAGGTAAAGCAAATTGTCGATATTTTTTGTTACAAAGGTAAAAGGAGAAGACCTTTCATATTTTTCAATTCGTTAGTTTTCGGAGTGGACTCCTACATAATAACGCAAATATTATTCACAATGGCTGCATAATTACCCAATTAACAACTGATTAACAAGGAATAGAAAATGGAGGTGTTGTTTTGCAGTCATTATCTTATTTAAAAGTGTGTGGACAATTTTTATAAAAAGTGGAAATTGGCGAATACAAATCCTATTTTTGCCACATGCGATTTTTAAGGCTTGTCTTTTTAATAATTTTCTCTTGGTGCATGGCTGTTAGCGTGATGAGTCAGCAGGGGAATCCATTTGAGCTAGAGCATAAAGTACCTGAAGGTCAAAAATGGAAAGGGCAAGCAGAAGTAGATTTGCCAACCGCTGTAAAGAATCAAGATACACTCGAGCAAACACGTAAAACTGAAGCAGAGAGCACTTTGCAACTACAGTCTATTGAAGGTAATCCCTTTGAAATCAATAGCTCTCCGTCGGCAGAAGATAGGAACGTTAATAAATCATCCCCTTCTGGAGCAGGCTTAGAACAAGTTTCCAAACCAAATACAGCATCACCGCTGAAAGAAACTGTTTATAAAAACCCGAGTGAGGCAAAAATTAGTCAGTTCAAAATAATCTTGGTAGTCATATTGTTAATTGCGCTAGCATTGATTTCGACCTTATTGAGGCATGTGATTATCAAGGTGTTCGAAAGTTTTCAAAGTGACAATTTACTAAGGGGGTACTTCAGGTCTATCGGTAGGAGAGTAGGATTTCCGAATTTACTATTGGAGTTGTTTTTTGTGCTCAATGCTGCGTTTTCCATCTTTTTGATCATGGAATTTTATGATTCTATAGGAAGTAGCCCTTTAATCACCTTTTTTCAAATATTTATGGCGACTGGAATTGTGGTTTTTGGCAAACATCTAGTCTTATATATAATACAAGAGATTTTTCCCGTGCAGAAGCAGGCTTCAGAATATAATTTTACTATTAATGTGTTTTTCAGCATTTTAGGGCTGATATTATTGCCTTGCAATCTAATATTGGCTTTTGCTCCTCCAGCGATGGCTAAGCTAGGTTTGTATTTGATGGCGATTGTTACTTCGTTAGTTGTTGGTTATCTTACAGTTAGGGCATTTTTAATAGGAAGTAAATTTTTGAGTAGTAATAGATTTCATTTTTTTATGTACCTTTGTGCCGTTGAATTAGCACCCATGTTGATAGTAATTAAGGTAATAAAAAACTTTATGGGCAGCTAATATTGAGTCTACTCTGAAAACTCACAAAATCAAAAATGTTTCTTTTGGCGTTATTTTTCATTTTCTCAATTCACTGATGTTCAGGCATCACTGAATTTCGAAAACCAAAAATTTCATCCAAAATATTCTATTTTATGCAATTCGTCAGTTTTCAGAGTGGACTTATATTTAATCGTCTAATTAAGGTATTGAATGTCAGCAAACGTTACTTCTGTGAAGGGAAAAAATAAAAAAGTAAAGAGTATACTCATCTCTCAACCAAAGCCAGAACGATCTCCATTCTTTGCGCTAGAGGAAAAGTACGACCTGAAAATTGATTGGCGTCCATTTATACATGTGGAAGCGATCGAGAATAAAGAGTTCAGAAAACAGCGTATAAAAATAGAAGATTTTACGGCGATCATATTTACCAGCAAAAATGCAATTGATCATTTTTTTGGCATCTGTGAGGACTTAAGACACAAGATGTCTCAGGACACCAAATACTTTTGTATTTCTGAGGCTATTGCCAATTATTTACAAAAGTTTATTGTCTATCGTAAGCGCAAAGTGTTTACTGGTAAAAGGACGGTGAGAGATTTGAAAGCTGCTTTTCTTAAGCATAAGGAAAAAGAAAAATTTTTGCTGCCTGTTTCTAATTTGGGCGCTACCTCTACATGTAAGTTCTTAGACGAAATAGAAATAGATTGGAAAGATTCTTTGATGTATCGTACCGTTGCTAGTGATTTATCTGATCTGGAAGAAGTATTTTATGATGTACTTATTTTTTATAGTCCACTGGGTATAAAATCGTTGTACGAAAACTTTCCAGAGTTTGAACAAAAAGATACTCGTATCGCTGTCTATGGAAATACGACCAGCAAGGCAGTAGAGGAGCTAGGATTGACGATTAATATAAAGGCACCAATTCCAGATTACCCTTCTATGACGATGGCACTCGAAAAGTATATACAAGAAACAGGCAAGTAGGTTTTATTTATTAATGAAGCCACTACGGTATAAAATATATAATGTCGATAGGAATTGAATTTCTTATCGACATTTTTTTTTGACAAGCGAAATGAGGCGAGCCTGCCGAGGCGAGACAAGTCCAAAGAGGGGAGTATCGATCTATGGAATATACGCCACGGTAGTAATGCCTACCGAAGCTATAATGAACCATAAAGCGTAGAATGGTCTAGCTTTTTACTTTGGACTAGCGATGAGAAGTAGTGCCCCTTTTCGGGGCAGACCGCAGGGCCGAGGTGCATACCGAGCTACGTATCGTAGCGACTCTGTTGATTCGCCTCCTTCGGCGAATCAACAGAGTAGGCCCCAAATACCAATAATGATGAAAGCCTGTAAAATTTAAATTGAGCAAAGAATGTAAAAATGAATCAAGATATTATAGAGAAAATACGTAAAAAACTTACGGGGCCAATGCCTGGACAAGATGCTCAAATAGAGATGTCGCATGTGCTGCGCCGTACTGATCAACCTGCACCTGCGAATGCACAGCTGGCGGGCGTAATGATCTTGCTCTACCCTGAAGATGGAGTTTGGAAGGTAGTGTTCACGCAACGTGCAAGTAAATATGCGCACGATAAGCATAAGGGGCAAATGAGTTTTCCAGGGGGGAAGATGGAGCCCTCGGATCGGGATTTGGTAGAGACGGCAAAGCGAGAAACGCAGGAGGAAATAGGGGTAGCTGCTGCGCTGATTCATACGCTGGGACAACTGACGGATTTGTATATTCCAGTCAGTAATTTTAAGGTGCAGCCGGTGGTGGGCTATGTGGAAGTGCAGCCGGAATTCGTGCTCGAAGAAAATGAGGTGGCGGAGCTGGTATCACTGGATGTGGCAAGTCTATGCTCGAATGAAATACGAAAAACGAAGGATATTTCGATAAGTAAGCAGATGACGCTAAAGCGGGTACCGTACTTTGACATCCAAGGAAAAGTAGTGTGGGGGGCGACTGCAATGATTTTGAACGAATTTGTGACCCTGATTAAACAAATAAGTGTAGGATAATTCCTTATTTTGTACGCACGTTTTAAACGCCAAAATATGGAAAAGGTACAAGCTTATCAGCCTACTCATAAGATACGGATCGTCACTGCGGCATCGTTATTTGATGGCCACGATGCGGCTATTAATATCATGCGTAGAATCATGCAATCTACTGGTGCTGAGGTGATTCACCTCGGCCATAACAGGTCGGTACAAGAAATAGTAGATGCTGCGATCGAGGAAGACGCACAGTTGATCGCAATCACGTCCTACCAAGGTGGACATAATGAGTACTTTAAATATATGCATGATCTGCTCAAAGAGCGGGGTGCTGATAGTGTGAAAATTGTCGGTGGTGGCGGGGGTACTATTCTGCCGAGCGAAATAGCGGATCTGCATGCATATGGAATAGATAAAATATATAGCCCAGATGATGGTCGAAAGATGGGGCTCCAAGGGATGATCAATGATGTGCTGGAGCGAGCAGATTTTGCGCTGGGTACGAATCTGAATGGTGAAGTGAAAAGGGTAGACTCTGGAGATACGCGCGTGATCGCAAGAATGATCAGTGCTGCGGAGAACTTTCCCGAAGAGAATAAAAAGTGGATAGAGCGCATCGGAGAAAAAGCAGATGCGAAGGATTGTCCTGTGCTAGGAATCACGGGTACAGGTGGGTCTGGGAAATCTTCTTTAGTGGATGAACTCGTACGTAGATTTTTATTGGATTTTGAGGATAAGCGGATCGCTATCGTTTCAGTAGATCCGTCGAAAAGAAAAACGGGCGGTGCACTTTTGGGAGATCGTATTCGTATGAATGCCATCAAATCTGATAGGGTGTATATGCGCTCGCTAGCAACGCGGCAATCCAATCTGGCACTTTCTAAATATGTGCAGTCGGCAGTAAATATTCTTAAAGCCGCAGACTATGATTTGGTCATACTAGAGACTTCTGGTATTGGCCAATCGGATACGGAAATAGTGGATCACTCGGATATGTCACTCTATGTAATGACGCCAGAATATGGTGCAGCAACGCAGCTGGAGAAAATAGACATGCTGGATTTTGCAGACATTATAGCAGTAAATAAATTTGACAAACGCGGTGCGCTGGATGCGCTGCGTGATGTAAAAAAACAATATCAGCGCAATCATCAATTGTGGGAAACTGATATTAGTACAATGCCTGTCTATGGTACGATCGCATCGCAGTTCAACGATCCAGGGATGAATAATCTGTACACGGCGATTATTACCACACTGGCTGAAAAGACGAAAACGGATTTGCTATCTACTTTTGTAGGTACGAATGAGCAGAGCGAAAAAATATATATTATTCCTCCAAAACGTGTGCGTTACTTATCTGAAATAGCAGAGAATAATAGGAGCTATGATGAATGGGTGGCAAAGCAAAGTGGGCTGGCAGATCAGCTATATGGTCTAGATAAAACCATTGGAACTTTTGAGGGGGATGAAAGTACGCAGACGATTTTGCAGCAGAAGTATGATGATCTTATTTTAGATCTGGATGGTCAATGTAAGAGAGATTTGGACGGATGGGATGATTTGAAAGCTCAATATGCTGCGGACGAATTTATCTTTAAAGTAAGGGATAAAGAAATACGAGTACCGACGTTTACACAATCATTGGCGATGTCTCGTATCTCCAAAATATCTTTACCGAAGTATAAGGCTTGGGGCGATGTGCTGACTTGGTTAATGCAAGAAAATGTGCCGGGTTCTTTTCCTTATACTGCGGGTGTGTTTCCCTTCAAGCGAGCGGGAGAAGATCCTACTCGAATGTTTGCGGGAGAAGGCGGGCCAGAAAGAACGAATCGCCGATTTCATTATCTGTCCTCAGATATGCCTGCGAAACGATTGTCTACAGCTTTCGATTCAGTGACTTTGTATGGAGAAGATCCAGATATGAGACCTGATATATATGGTAAGGTGGGAAATGCAGGGGTAAGTATTTGTTGCCTCGATGATGCTAAGAAATTATACTCAGGTTTTGATCTTTGTAATCCGATGACTTCAGTATCCATGACGATCAATGGACCAGCGGCTACGATCTGTGCTTTCTTTATGAATGCTGCGATAGATCAACAATGTGAAATGTATATCAAAGAGCATGGCTTGGAGGCTAAGGTAGAGGCGCGTCTGAAAGAAAAGTATGATGATCAAGGTACCAAACGCCCTGCTTATTTGGGAGAAATTCCAGAAGGTAATAATCAACTAGGATTGATGCTATTGGGAGTGACTGGAGATGAAATTTTGGAGCCTGCGATATACGCGACCTTAAAAGCGAAGGCATTAAATTCTGTGCGTGGTACGGTACAGGCTGACATATTAAAAGAAGATCAGGCGCAGAATACTTGTATCTTTTCTACGGAGTTTTCACTTCGTCTAATGGGAGATGTGCAGCAGTACTTTATAGATTATAAAATTAGAAATTTTTATTCAGTATCTATTTCTGGATATCATATAGCAGAGGCCGGTGCCAATCCAATCACGCAATTGGCCTTCACGTTAGCCAATGGATTTACGTTCGTAGAATACTACTTAGCGCGTGGAATGAGCATCGATGAATTTGCTGGAAATCTTTCTTTCTTTTTTTCCAATGGAGTAGATCCTGAATATGCGGTGATCGGAAGAGTAGCGAGAAGAATCTGGGCGAAAGCAATCAAGCTAAAATATAAGGGTAATGATAGATCGCAAAAACTGAAGTACCATATCCAAACTTCGGGTCGATCGCTGCACGCGCAGGAGATTTCTTTCAACGATATTCGAACGACTTTGCAGGCATTGTATGCGATCTATGATAATTGTAATTCGCTGCACACCAATGCCTACGATGAGGCGATTACTACACCTACAGAGGAGAGCGTAAGAAGGGCGGTTGCGATTCAGATGATTATCAATCATGAACTGGGATTGACACAAAATGAAAATCCTATCCAGGGTTCATTCATCATAGAAGAGCTAACGGATCTGGTAGAGGAAGCAGTATTGTTAGAGTTCGATCGCATCACAGAACGTGGCGGAGTACTGGGTGCTATGGAGACAATGTACCAGCGTAGTAAGATCCAAGAGGAGAGCCTGTACTACGAAACTTTGAAGCATAATGGCGAGTTTAAAATAATTGGGGTTAATACTTTCTTGTCGAAAGATGGGTCTCCAACGATCATACCTGAAGAGGTGATTCGAGCGACCAAAGAGGAGAAGGATGCACAGATACAAACGGTACAAAATTTGCACAAAAGTAACAGTAAATCGGAAGCGCAATTAAAGGCGCTGCAGGCAGCTGCAATTAACAATGAAAATACTTTTGAAGCTTTAATGGAGGTAGGAAAATCCTGTACTTTAGGACAGATTACTCAAGCACTTTACGAGGTGGGTGGGAAGTATAGAAGGAATATGTAAACCTTATTGCAAAAATTTAATTTAATAGGTTGTACCATTGCCGATAATTGATAAGACATTAATTGAAAATATAATTATGTACGATAACGGAACGCATACGTATACAGTAGAAAAAAGAGCTAAGACAGATCAGTTTGAATCGCATGACCACTACAATGTAGATGAGCTGTTGACAGACGATCACAAAATGGCGAGAGACGCTGTAAGAGATTGGGTAAAGCAGGAAGTAAGCCCTATCATAGAAGATGCAAATGAAAAGGCACAATGCCCTTTGCACCTTTTTAAAGGCTTAGCAGAGATAGGTGCATTTGGACCGAGTCTTCCAGAGAAGTATGGCTGCGGAGGTATGGATGAGATTGCCTATGGTGTGATCATGCAAGAACTCGAAAGAGGCGATTCTGGAATTCGTTCTATGGCGTCTGTGCAGGGATCTTTAGCGATGTATCCGATCTACAGATTTGGATCAGAGGAGCAAAAAATGAAGTGGTTGCCAAAAATGGCGAGTGGCGAAATTATCGGCTGCTTTGGTTTGACAGAACCTGATCATGGTTCAGATCCTTCAGGGATGGTAACCAATATCAAAGACGATGGCGATGCATATATTTTGAATGGTGCTAAGATGTGGATTACCAACTCACCAATAGCGGATATGGCTATCGTATGGGCTAAGAATGAAGAAGGACGGATCAAAGGGATGATTGTAGAGCGTGGTATGAAAGGTTTTACGACGCCTGAAATTCACGGTAAACTTTCACTGCGTGCATCCATCACTGGAGAGCTTGTATTCGAGGATGTGCGTATTCCAAAAGCAAATATTCTTCCAAATATCGAAGGTTTAAAAGGGCCTTTATCTTGTCTGTCAAAAGCGAGGTATGGAATCGCTTGGGGCGCTATTGGTGCAGCTATGGATTGTTATGATTCTGCACTGCGCTATTCTCAAGAACGCATCCAATTTGGAAAACCAATTGCTGGATTCCAGTTGACACAGAAAAAATTAGCGGAGATGATCACAGAGATTACGAAGGCGCAATTGCTAGCTTGGAGATTAGGCTCATTAGCTAATAACGGAAAAGCGACACCTGCACAAATTTCTATGGCTAAGCGTAATAATGTACACATGGCTTTGGAGATTGCTAGAGAAGCAAGACAGATACACGGTGGTATGGGGATCACGAATGAGTACCCGATCATGCGTCACATGACAAACTTAGAAACGGTATTGACTTATGAAGGTACCCACGATATCCATTTGCTGATAACAGGAATGGAGGTTACTGGGATTAATGCTTTTAAGTAGGAATACGATAGACAAAGATAGAGAGGTCGCTTCACATTTGTGGGGCGGCCTTTTTTTGTTTTAATAGAAATACATTTCTGGAAAAAAATTTATTTTTTTAAGTTTTTACTCTGAAACCTGACTAAAGAATTCATAAATTACTTATAATATAGTAGTTGCGTACTAAATACTTAGCTTTAAGTCCTGATTGATGAGTTTTTTTTGTAATTTCTGATTATTAAGAGCGTTTACATTTCTTTTATTAATCATAGAACACATATTCAAATTCAGTAGTTACAATAGTTGCATTCCCAAATGCATAATTGTGTTCAAAATGAGTTAGGCCATTTGGAAAATTAATCTTTTCATTTATTAATGTAGTTATGTATTTACCATTATCAAACACACTCCTATATACTTTATCTTCAGAGAATTCCATATAATTAAAAGCTATTTTACTATAGCTCATTTCTTGTAAAAAAGATTTATAATGCTCCATGCTAGTTTTTCTATTGTTAGTATCAAAGGTCGAAAGCGTATAGTTTATGTCTTTCAGATCAAAAGCATACTCCTTAACACTATAAAAATTATCTTCATAGAAATATTCCTTGATTTTTCTATTGTCAAAGTCTATGATCTTGCTCAAGCGGGATAATATATTAAAGCTGTAATTTCTTAACACTTTATTATTTTCAGCATTTATTATCGAGACCTTACGTGAATTTTCATCATATAAATAAAAAAGGCATTTTTCTAATTTTTTAGTTTTGAGATTAAGAACCTTAACGCTGTCTAATCTACCATTTGAGTAGATGTACATTTTTTTTTGAAAAGGGTTACTCTTTTTATCAAAAGCCAATCTTTCAATAAGATATCCTTCTTTATTAAACGATGATTTGAAAATGAGTTGCTTTAGTAAGGTTGCTGAAGAGTCGTTAGTACGAAGATCCTGATATCTATATTCTTTTACGCAAGCTATCTTTTCCGTAAGAGAGTTTCTTTCTATGAAATAGCTATAATCTATTTGCCCGACTACTACCGAGCTAGTCAATAAAATCAAAATGCCAATCAACCTACAAACTATCATTGCGGTTACTTTTTAAAGGTGAATTAAAATCTCTAAAATTGGTGCGAAATCAAATGAAAAACTTTGGAATGAAGGCTGACTTTTTTCAACTTGCGAAGTAATGATTTCACGATTTGCATCTCTTTGAGTAGTAGTAATAGTTGAAACAGAATTACTTTTGTTGGTATAGACAAAATCCAATCTATACTAAAAGTGCGAGAAATTTATTTAATATCAAAACTCAAGAGCATCCAAAATAAATTATTTTTATTTTTAGATAAGTTTTGGGTAGCATAAACGCAAGTGATCAAAGCTTAAATTTTTACATTTTTTTTGAATGGTTTATCATAATGAGAATGGCGCTTAGCAAATATTTTAAAATCATTTATTGATTCGATTAAGCTATGAAGAAACGAACTTTGATAGATATATAGTAATCATGGTAAGATAATACCAAATAAAGATTCTTATCTGGTAGAATGTGCCCTAAAAGGATAGATAATACCAAATAAAGATTCTTATCTGGTAGAATGTGGTCTAAAAAGATAGATAATACCAAATAAAGATTAATATTTGGTATTAAATTATTTTTATGATAGGTCGCAAACAAGAAATTGAAAAATTGGAATCTGCTTTAAAAGGCAATAAGTCTGCCTTCGTAGCAGTAACAGGCCGAAGAAGAGTGGGGAAGACATTTCTTATTGATACGATCCTAAAAAAGTTCTATTGTTTCAATCTGACTGGAATACAAAATGGTAATAGAACAGCTCAGATTTTCAATTTTAGTGTTAAGTTGAGTGAGTATATGGTGTCCGAAACACCAGTTCATTTTGATGGATGGCAAGAAGCATTTTATCACTTACGATCATATCTTAAAACCTTAAGTAAAAATAGGAAGCAGGTAATTTTTATTGATGAACTTCCATGGGTAAGTACTGTTCGGTCAGGATTTATTCAGCTGTTAGCGCATTTGTGGAATGACTACCTCTCAAAAGAAAAACATTTTATATTGGTTGTTTGTGGTTCTGCAACATCATGGATAAGTCAGAAAATTATAAATGATAAGGGTGGTTTACATAATAGAGTCTCTGAAATCATACACCTCAAGCCATTTACATTGTATGAAACAAGATTGTTCTTAGCTAGCCTGAAAATAAATCTTACCGACCCACAAATTGCAAAAATATATATGGCACTTGGCGGGATACCATTTTATTTAGAACAGATTAAAAAAGGAGAAAACTTTTCTGCTGCAATAGAGAGAATTTGTTTTTCAACAACAGGAATTCTAAAAAATGAGTACATCAATCTTTACGAATCATTATTTAGTAATGCAGGTGTTCATCTTTCCATTGTACAAGTGCTTGCAGGCGCTCCAACGGGATTAAGCTATAGTGAAATACTCAACAAACTAAAACAGCCTTCGAGTGGCAGTTATACGAGAGCTATTGAAGAGCTATTAGTTTCAGATTTTATAATTCAAGTTTCTTCATTTAATAAGAAAAAGAAGGGGGTTACTTACAGACTTGCTGATGAATACTCTATTTTTTACCATCGTTTTATTAAAGAAAATCAGAAATATATACCAGGCATCTGGATGCAATTGTCAGCAACTCAGGCATATAAATCCTGGTCAGGTTATGCATTTGAAGACCTATGCCACAAACACATCAAAGAAATAAAAAGGGCCTTAGGTATCGAATCTGTATTTACTAGAATTTCAAGATTGAGTGTTTCTAAAGCTCAAGATCAAATAGGCTTCCAAATTGATTTAATTATTAATAGAAATGATGATGCTATAAACCTTTGTGAGATTAAGTTTTATGATTCGATATATACAATTAACAAAAATATCTATACTCAATTACAGCATAGAAAGACGTTGTTCCGAGAATATACGGATACAAAAAAACAATTATTTACGACTATGATAACCTGTCATGGTCTTAAAGATAACGCATATGCTACTGATGTCGTAGATTCTAGAATTACCTTGGCAGATTTATTTAAAGATTAAGCACAAGAGGAACGATCTTTATATTTCAATTGGTATAAGTCATGAAAACAGACTATATGGGGGTGTTCACATGAAGGATAACTTGTACAACATTAAGAAGATAATCGAAATGTAGAGGTTTGGATTGTTCCGTTTTTCTAAACTTTGCGCTTAAAACGGGGTGATTTTTGGGGCAATTTGTCATCCGATCACTATCGGAATTTCAAATAACAAACCACGCCAAATTGGATCTTGGATTCTTATAACTAATTTCCCATTCCCCCATTCAATGGATCCTGCCCCAATAAATCCACCAGCGCATAATACAAATCTGGCAGCCGTCGCTCAAATTCCAATCCCTGCTCAAAGAATGCCTCGACAGATACGGAAAACATTTCATTCATATTAAGTCCTGCATAATCTTTTAGAAAACTACTTTTGCCTTCACGGATAATATTTAATTTTTTAAAAGCCAGACTTTCCCAAGTCTGCATCTTGCTAGGGTCAAAAAATGAAGAAAACATATTACGATATTTATCTTCTTCATGCACAGCATGCGCCATTTCATGCAATGCAACGTTCATCGCATCATCAGGAATAATGAAGCCTTCTTGTACACTTGGCCAACTGAGGACTATGCACTTCTCATCAAAATCTACGTGGCCGATCAGATTTCTATATTGTAAAAAATTATAGGCGGATGGTACTACTATTATTTTTCTAAATCGTTTTATCTTAAAACTATCCAATCCAAAAGTGATCTGGATGAGCGCACTAGTAATAAGTACGATCATCTCATTGGTGATCTGTACTTTTTTGTTCGGACTAAAATCTAGTATAGCCGATGCGATCAGTAATCGCCTCTTAAACTTAATTTTATTTTTTGGAGATAGCTTTCTATAATAGTCATTGTATTGAAGTAGAATGGGATCTACAAATTTGGGGATATTGATAGGAAATGCACTTCTTTTTATTTTGCCAAACAGGTCAGATAGCATAGTTAGTTTATTTTTTACTTAAGGTCGAAATACACTTTTCTCGAATCGCCCAGACAGCATTAAAATCCATTAATATGGACTCCTTTATGATCCACTCCCTAATATATTGTTGATGCGCCTCTACTTTATAGACATCAACTTGAGCTGGCAATATAAGCTCCTCATGCAAAATATCATTAGCAATATTATCAACTGAAGAATTCGCATTGGTTAGGTCTACCCGCATATCTTCAATACGTAGGTAGCAATGCGCTTCAGGAATATAAGTAAGCCCAGATTTTTCAATATGCTTACCAATACCTGGCGTATTGGAAAGTTGCATTTTATAAATACATAAAATTAATTGCACCGCAGCAATATTTTGCTCCCTAGCAATTGCCTTTAGCAATGCATGTTTACTAGAGCAAGTTCCTTTATTTTCAGTCAATACCAAACTGAGATCATTACGATGAGTATTTCTACCATAAGGAATACCACGCAACACTTGCATGCACTTCGCCAGAGAAGTGATCCCTGACTTAAGTGCAAGATTACTAAGTGGCCCCCTAGGTTCAAAAGTAGCGTATAGTTTAGAGGACCGCATTAGACTACATATTCTTGTTTGATAACCAGACTGCAATACCCATTGTCAAAAATGAGGTAGCCATACTCATAGCAGAAGTAGTAAACGTTCTCCTTTTTTTTGGTACGATAGACATTTGTGTAGTAGTTGAAGTTAAAGCCCAATTCAACAAGTTTATCTTTGTGTACTTTAGCTTTACCCGTTGGATTTTGTTCGATGAGAATTCGTCTGTTTCTGCGCAAGATATTATTGATATTGCGCATAAAATTGTTGGAGTCACTGTTGAGCTTATTGTTATATGCCGCACGACATTGATCAGAGCAGTATTTTTTATCTAGTCTACCGTACAGCTTTTCACCGCATTCTACACATTTTGTAGCCATTCTGTAATATTTTGTTGAACATTTACCCTAGGGTCAGCCCAATTTACAAAATATATAGAATTACTAAGGAATACGCCTATAACTAAATTTTGAGCTACAATGTTTAAAAGGATTAGTTTCTATCCAATGGGCAAAGACAAGCGGAAAATTTTAAGTATTTTGAGTAGCTTTATATCTAGGAACGCTTCTAAAAGCGTTATTTGTCATAAAATAACATCAATGCGTAAATCAATTTTACTACTAGCTCTTATTTTCGGTACACTATACATTACTGCCCAGGAGTATGTATCAGAAAATGCACCTATGAGGGTTATTCATTGCACCGCTATCGATCAAACTCAGAATGTGAAAAATATTTTTGTGGATGATAGCAATGTCAAGTGGGCAGCTACGGACAGAGATATCTTTCAAGTCAACTCGGCGGATAATAGTACTACCAAAATTTTGAAAAAAGGAGATTGGTCTTTACTCATGCAGACTTCTGGAAATGGTCTGTTTAGCACCAACAGATTTGATCTAGAAATGCTTCCTGAGAACGACGATGTTATCACTTGTGCTTTCTTGGACAAGTCAAGAAAACAATTATTAGTGGGCACAGATGGGTATGGTGTTTTACGCTATAAAGTAGCCGCAGAAGTGGAGTTACTAGAAAAAATAGATATTAGTAAAATTAGTAAAGGGGCTTCGAAAGTAACCGCAATTTTTGTAGATAAGTTTAAGCGCACCTGGATAGGTACGGACAAAGGCGTTTTGTTAAGCACTGGTAAAAAGTGGAAGGTCTATGAAGAGAACACTTATATAGATGAGATTACTGCACTTGGTCCCGATGTTTGGATACTAGGAAATGACATACTTTATAAAGTAGATGAAAAAAATAGATGGATTCCAGGAGATGTAGATAAGCGTACTTACCGTGGCAAGATCAAAGATATGGTTTATGATAATGACGGTAAGCTTTGGGTAGCTTCCGATATTATTACGCGCTATGACATCATTAAAGATAGTGTAGAAGTTTTTGATCGCAGCAATGGATTTACGGCAAAAAATATTCAGTGCATTCGGGTAGACCAAGACAATGCTTTATGGGTAGGGACTGCCGCATCCGGCTTATTTTTGATCGATAAAGAATCTTCCATGACCATTAGTTGCATCATTTCTAAGCCGCTTTCATGTGCAGGAAATACGGATGATGCTGCGCTAGAAGTGAAAGTCTACGGAGGAGAAGGACCATATACTTATACATGGAATGAAAGTCTGCAAGGCGTGAATCCTCAAAATGTGGGTCCAGGAAAGTATACTGTAAAAGTCGAAGATCAAACAGGTCGTACCAAGACCGTTAGTGCTATGATCGAAGACAATCGCATGCAAGTAAAAATTCAACAGATCAAAGAAACGTCGCATAGTAGTTCTCAAGATGGTATTGCTGCAGCCGAGGTGAGTGGGGGAGTGAAACCCTACACTATCCAGTGGGCTAGTGGAGAGGCTGGCCAAAAAGGGAGAAAGTTAGGCGCAGGTATGCAAGGCGTTACCGTCAGTGACAACGCAGGTTGTGTCTATACAGATGCTGTCGATATGGGTGGTGGAGACGTCGTGGCCATTAACTCTACAGGCATTATTGTGAGCATTGATCAGGACGGCGAACTGTCCTGTAATAACAATGAAGGCATAGAACTTATCGCGCAGGTGCAAGGTGGACGACCACCATACACGTACGAGTGGAACAATAAAGAGACTAACAGCAGTATCCCGAAAGTTACTGCAGGGGACTATAACGTTACTGTTGTGGATGCGAACGGAAATAGAAAAATAGCGAGCTATAAAGTGCTTGGCCCAGCTCCGTTATTGGTAACCGCCAAGCAAGAAAAGCCAGTAAGTGGATCACGTAAGCGCGATGGTGTTGCATCCGTTTTTGCGAAAGGTGGCGCGGGTGATTATACATATGAGTGGTCTAATGGTGCTAATCGAGCCCAAGTCAATAAATTGGTTTTAGATAAATATACAGTTACCGTGACGGATGCGGATGGTTGCAGCGCAATTGCATCAGTCAATATGAGCGAGCGAATAAATAAAGATCTCGCCAACAAAAATCTTAAGAAAGGCCAAGTTATCCAGTTGGATAAATTATACTTTCAAGCGGATAGTACGGATATTACTACGCAGTCTATTCCTACCTTGGACGAGGTATATGACATGCTTTTGCGTAAGCCCAATACCAAGATCGAAGTCGGCGGCCATACGAACAATGTACCGAGTGACGCCTACTGTGATCAGCTATCCACAGCACGTGCAAAGTCCGTTGCAGACTATCTAATCCAGAAAGGCATTCCCGCCAATCAGGTAACTTATAAAGGATACGGTAAACGGGATCCCCTCGTGAGTAATGATACTGCTAAAGGACGAAAGCGTAATCAACGGGTAGAAATTAAAGTCTTGGATACGGAGTAAGGACTATTTTGCAAATTTATATTGAGTTTGTTTTGGGGCCATTCCGTTTCGCTGAAAAGCGCGAAACGGAACCGCGCTATTCGAGGGTATCGTGCTGCGCACCCACTCCTTCGTCGTGGCCTCTACTATCGCTTGTCCAAGAAAGAGAGTTTTAAAATAGTATGAAATATGAAAATAATCGATCGAAAATCTATTCGACTATAGAGTTATGACTATTCTCAAGCTGGCTTATATTTTATAATCCTATGTATTCAAAAAAAAAAAATCACCTTTTCGGAGAAATTCAAGACGGAAAAGTTTACCTCAGTACTTATGAAAATATAGCCAAGTAAGAATAGGAGCAAATTTCAAAAATTGGAAAAAATATATCTCTAGGAGAATTTATCATAATGCCCAAACTTTTTCATGCAATCTTAAGAATTGACTATAAAATTGAACTCATATAAAAAGGTATAGGAAAGTTCAAATCTCCAGCCAATAGAATAGGTGCGATCGTTCGTGGATTCAAAGGTGCTACCACAAAAGAGATAAATCAAGTAATCATTGATGGAATTAATTGGAATGCTCCAACGAGAGTTCCATCCAAAACCATGTGGCAACGCGACTATTGGGATCATATTATAAGGGATGGAAAGAGCATATGGTAACATAACAGAATACATTGTCAACAATCCAAAAAATTGGCACAAGGACAAATTAAATGGAGGTGCGGGCAACAAAGTAATACGCCCCTACTGCACCAAAATCCGTTTCGTGAAAACCTTGTCCTTAAACAACAATCTTACAAAATATACCCCAGACTTAATCTTCTTCTTAGAGAACTGCGCATTATAAATACCTGCAGTCATTTCTTTTTGATCAAGTACCTCCACAATGCGCTTTCCTTTTTTGTCGATAATATCTAAGTCATAAAATCCATCTTCGGAGACTGTATAATTGATGGTGATAAATTCATCATCTACGCGCTGAATTATATCGAGCGGTTCAGATTTATTTACAATCTTTTCTACGTTCTTGGACAGAATAAAAATAGGAGCGCCCGTGAGATTCAAAGTAGATGTGTTGAGTTTTTTCAACTCTTTTGTTCTACTATAATCCCAAGCAGCCACAGATAGATTTTTGCTATCCCATTCATTAGGAAGATCATAAGCAGCCTTTGCTTCTTCACTATTGTCAATAGAAGTCTTTGCCCAGATTACGGTCACTTCTTTGCCTTGATGATCAGAAAAAACGGCACCGTCAATATTGTTAGGTAGCTTTAAAGCGATAGACTTTTCATGATCATAAGCCAGTCCTCCTAATAGCTGCGCACTCGTCTTATATGCTATACCTCCATCTGTAAGTGTCATTTCATATTTCGGCACATCCAGTAAAGAGTGATATGCGCCCATAGTATTGAACTCTGTAAGGTTGACTTGCATATCATGCGGAGAGCCTTCAGCGAGGTTGTAAATATGATATTGTCGAATGTTTTCTCGCTTTGAAAGTACTACGGATTTGATGATAAAATTACGTTGGGCCTCGTCACTACCCAGTTGATCATTAAATGATTTTCTTGGAATATTTACTTCTGTTAATATCCAATGTTTCTTTGGATATTTACCTCCAGTGTAGCCATATTTTTCTAAGACTACTTTGAATCTATTTTTAGCATCGACCACGCCCTGAGCAGCCTTGTCCGTATGTCGAAAAAGATCGTGCTTAAATTTAGCCATGTTCCACTTCTTAAGGCTACCGTCAATATGAGGATAACAATGATAGCTCAGTACATCAAAATAAGCACCTCCACCAAGCGGATAAGCTTCACTTACACTTCCATCCTTAGGATTATCCGTATTCCTACAAACGGCGTCAATGAATGAAGGGTAACCAACTCCACCAGTAGCGACCAATGCATCGGGCTGGAGCGATTTGATTACTTCGTAGGCAATTCTCAAAGTACGGATATAATTAAAAACAGGAGCTCTCATTTTGTATTCACAGGGATCAGGATTGTTGTCCCACCAGTTACCAGAAGTGCCCGGAGGAGCCATGGAATGCCCCTTGAAATCTCGATCTGCTAAGTCAGGTTCATTCCATATCTCCCAAATCTTTACATAGTCTTTATAGATACTTACAGTTTTATAAACATACAAGGCAAAATCATTTTTCTCATTTACGGGGGTTCCGTTTTCGCCATTATCCCAGATGGGTTCATAGAGGTTTCTGTAGTGAGCTGAGGGGCCGGCCTCTGGACAGTATACCTTTGTTTCTCTTTGTTCTTTTGAAGGTTCTCCGATAAAGCAAACTACATCTTCGATCCCGATAGACTTATAATATTTGAAAGCATCTATCCGCGCTTCATATCCCCATTGTTCTAAAAAATGTCCGAATAGGGCAGGTCGCAAAGTTTCTGTACCGATGCCTTCCACACCTTTATTTGGATCTCCTTTTGATATAGTTGCTAGATCCTGATCTGTCCAGCCTGGGAAGTAACCCATATTAGTCCCAAAAAATACTTCGCTGGTGTAGGGTGGGACGTAGTCGTTAGCCGTCCTGGTTTGCGCAAGTGCGCAGACCCAAGTCAGAAATACTAAGTTAACTGTTAAGCGTGCTACCCTCATAATTAAAATATTTTAAGTACGAGTCTTACTACGTACTTTGCCATAAAAATTAACACATAAGTGCATATCAGTTTCATCTTTTGTGCGCTTATGTTTTAAAGTAAAAGACTTTACTTCAGCAAAGTAACATCTCCCTCCACTTCTATAATAGAACCATCAATAAGCTCTATCAGTGCATAATACACGAAGACGCCAGGCTTAAGTTTACGTTCACGATAATAACCATTCCACGCAAAACGAGCATTATTAGGTGGGAAGTCTTCAATAAAAAAAACTTGATTACCCCAGCGATCAAAAATAGCGAACTGTTGTATATTAGCAACATCATCTCCACCAAAAATATAAAACAAGTCATTGATACCATCACCATTGGGAGTAAAAGCATTCGGGATATAATAATTTGAACCTTGACTAATGACGACTACAATATTAGCAATCGAAGAACAACCTTGCGCATCAAATGCTTCCACCACATAGTTTGTCGTAACCAAAGGACGAGCAACAGGATCTACACAATCGTCACAACTCAAACCAAGAGACGGGGTCCATACAATGGAGTCCAGATCGAAATTGCCCGCAATGTTTATTGGTAAGGAGTTACCTAGTTCTATAGTCTGACTTTCAGTTATCGATATAAAAAGATCATCTGCTTCTATATTTTCTATTTGAAAAGTTTCTTGATAAATGCATCCATTTTCATCTGTAATATCTATTACGTGTGGACCAGCATCTAGTGTAAATGAAAGCGGTAAACTAGGACTTGCTAAAGGGCTAAGTTCGTCATCTATATTAATAGAATATAAATCCATGCTGCCCCCAGATATATCTAATATAGTAATTCCTCCTGCCATTCCATCACAACCTGCTTGATTGATAGTGTATTCTAATTCTAAAGCTTCAGGAGCTAATAAAGAAATACTTTGCAATTTCATGCATCCTATTTCATCCGAAATTTGTACACTATATTCGCCTGCAGCTAAGTTTGCAATTTGAGAAGTCTGACTTCCATCACTCCATACGTATTCTATAATACCATTTGCACCTTCGACAAACGCTTCGATAGAGCCGTTCTCATCTCCTGCACATGCAACTGAAAAACCATTATAATCGCTCGGTATTAGTTCTACCTCTAATTCACTAACCTCAATAGTCAAAGCACTATTAATAAAGTTAATTGCACAATCAATTCCGCTTACGCTAGCTACAGAATAGGAGGTAGAGTTACTAGGAGATACTTGAAATTCAAATCCATTTTCTATACCTGTATATGTGGTTTGTTCATTTATCGAATTAATAATGGTAATATCAAAAGCTTCATTTGTATTGGTCAGAATTGTAATTTTAGCATCTTCGTCTTTACAAACTATTCCGTCGCCAATTAGTTCCAAAGTGATCTCTTCAAAAATTAAATTTACAGTTACTAAGGAATCGCAACCATCGGTATTCTGATTTTCTAAATTTACCATCCCTGTAGGATTAGTTTCATTAAATACTTCAGTGCCCACAGTAAAGCTAGTATCATCCCCAATACAATAGCTGCCAGTAATTTCGCCTTCACTATTTTCTCTAAACAATAACTCAACATTAAAAGTAGAATCACATCCTGCGACAGAAGGAATACTAGCTATCCCACTCGGATTACTTTCATCAAAAGTATCGCTTCCAAAAGTCACTTCAAACCCACTGCCTCTACAATCGGTATTGGTAAAGTCAGGTCCTTGCACCGCGTCTTGAAAAGTAAGCACTACATTGAAAGTAGAATCACATCCCGCTGTAGAAGGAATAGTAGCCACTCCACTCGGATTATTTTCATCAAAAGTATCGCTACCAAAAGTCACTTCAAATCCACTACCCGTACAATCGGTAGTGGTAAAGTCAGGCCCTTGTACTGGGTCTTGAAATGTAAGCACTACGTTGAAAGTAGAATCGCATCCCGCGGCAGAAGGAATAGTTGCTATCCCGCTTGGATTAGCTTCATCAAAAGTATCTGCACCGAAAGCGATTTCAAAACCGCTGCCTCTACAATCATTATTGGTAAAGTCAGGCCCTTGCACCGCATCCTGAAAAGTAAGCACCACACTAAAAGTAGAATCACATCCCGCGGCAGAAGGAATAGTAGCCATCCCGCTTGGATTAGCTTCATTGAAAGTATCTGCACCGAAAGCGATTTCAAACCCGCTGCCTCTACAATCAGTATTGGTAAAGTCAGGCCCTTGCACCGCATCCTGAAAAGTAAGTACTACATTGAAGGTAGAATCGCATCCCGCCACAGAAGGAATAGTCGCCATCCCGTTTGGATTACTTTCATCAAAAGTATCTGCACCGAAAACAATTTCAAAACCGCTGCCTCTACAATCGGTATTGGTAAAGTCAGGCCCTTGCACCGCATCCTGAAAAGTAAGCACCACATTAAAAGTAGAATCGCATCCTGCCGCAGAAGGAATAGTTGCTATGCCGCTTGGATTAGCTTCATTAAAAGTATCGTTACCGAAAACAATTTCAAAACCGCTGCCTCTACAATCGGTATTGGTAAAGTCAGGCCCCTGCACCGCATCCTGAAAAGTAAGCACGACATTGAAAGTAGAGTCACATCCAGCAATGGATGGAATAGTAGCCACTCCACTCGGATTATTTTCATCAAAAGTTTCGCTTCCAAAAGTCACTTCAAAACCGCTGCCTCTACAGTCGGAGTTGGTAAAGTCAGGCCCTTGCACGGCATCCTGAAAAGTAAGCACTACATTAAAAGTAGAATCACATCCTTCGGCAGTCTGTACAATAGCCATTCCAACTGGATTTGCCTCATTAAAGGTATCATTTCCATAACTCACCTCATACCCTGAACCAGCACAACTTGTATTTTCGAAATCCTCTCCTATTACATCTCCAGAGAAGAATAGACTGACCAGAAATACAGAATCACAGCCATTGGATGCAGGCAGTCTAGCAACTCCGCTACTATTACTGTTATCAAAAGTATCGTCGCCAAAAGTAATGGAGAAATTGGAGTTGGAACAAAAAGATTCAATAAAGTCAGGCCCCACAATATTTTCCACAACAGTAAGTTCCACTGGGATGATAGAGTCGCAGCCTGAACTTGCCTGTAAAACTCCAAAACCACTTGGGTTATCTTCATTAAAAGTTTGATCACCGATAACAAGCTCAAAACCATCTCCACTACAGATTTGACGCTCAACATTCAGGCCCATAGCGTTTGGAATGATGTCAATATTAATCATTAAAATACTATCGCAGCCATTCACTGCTACGTTGGCGATGGTATCTCGCCCAGTGGGATTGTTCTGAGAATACATCACATTGTTGATCATCGTATCTTGACTAGCACAAAGGCTAATATTGATCTCGTTGGTAGCATCATCTATTAAATTTAAAATGATATTGATAGTACTATCACATCCATTTGCTGCAGTGATAGTTTGTGTGTCCGAAAGCTGATCTTGATCATATACAAATCCATTGATCTCTATAGAATCGCCAGGGCATAGGGGTTGCGAAATGATAGTTTCTGGTGGCGTAGACTTAAAGGTCAAAAAGACGTTTACTAAACTATCGCATCCATCCGCCGAAGAACCAGAAAAGACAACTTCACCACTAAGCTTTGAAGCATTAAAAGTAGAGTCTCCGACCATGATAGATTGAAATTGGCAAATAGAGTCCATATAAATGGACGATGGTTGATCGAAAAATTCAATCATCACGTTTAGAGAGGTGTCACAACCAGCAGCTGCATTGATAAACTGTACATCTGTACTTCGATCAAAATCATATACCTCTCCATTGACCACAACCGAATCATTTCTACAAATAGTTTCTGTAAAAAATAATTCTGGTGATGGAGATATAATAATTTCTACTTCTGTAACAGGACCACATTCTTCTGGATTAAAAGATACCATTACGGATTCATCTTGAAATCCATCTGGATCAAATGTATTTCCAGAAACGCCATCACCACTCCAAGCACCATTTGGAATATTTGTTTCTGTAATCAATCCATCTAAATCGATTTCTGCTTGCCCTGGACATATTACTGTATCAGGAACAGCCATAATGCTAACTCCATTAGTAACATTGAGTGTAATAGATGCAGAGTCTGCACAACAATCAATTGGAAAAAAGACCAGTTGATAATCTCCCAATTGGTCTGGAGTAAACGTATTATTTCCGTCAATATCATCTCCGACCCAACCACCAGTGGGGTAGTTCGGATCCGCTAGTTCATCAAGGTCAATGCTTTGACCGAGACATACTTCAGTAGTTTGCAACATAGGCTCCTCACAGGTAACCGTGTACTCAAAGACCTCAGTAAGTGTTGGGTCACAACCAGGAAAAGTTGGCGTTAAAACACCTTGCACATAATACGTGTTGCTACAATCTGAATATTCTACAAAATCTGAAAATGGATCGAGCGTAGAAGTTAGTGGGGGTAAAGGAATTAGATTTACAGGTGGTGCAGTGCAATCGGTCGCTTCGTAAACAAGATTTCCATTTATATCATAATATGCTATACCGCCGCCGCCGCCAGCAGAGGGAATAGATTCCAGCACTGGGTTATCTGTATCATGGGTCAATACGGATGTGATACCAGTAGAAACGTTATTTACGCATTCTGGACAATCAACTGTAATACTTGTGGTACGAAATCCACTGCTACTGCCATTTGAAAATGCTCCCCTTTCTCTGCAGCATGTACTTTGGCTCACATAAACAGGAGCTCCATTTTGACAAAGTGCGTCAAAATTATAAAACGTGGCTGCATTGCAAGATGTGAAGATAATAAAAATGGAACCTGCGGGAATATCTGTGTTTGGCCCTGCGGGCATAACTTGTGTGCAATTTGCACTAAGATTAATATTGTTGATGACTGCAGCACTTGGAAAAGTAAGTTGGCAATCACCGCCAGGAGTGATATCGCTATTCAACATCATGTCCATTGGATTACCTGCGAAGTTGTTGGTGGAAGAGTAATCGAGGGTTAGGTCTCCAGTATTGAAACCTCCTCCTGATCCTATCACGGCAAACTCATTATTAGGCTCTATTCCATAAATTCCATTTGAGCATGCATCGATCATTAAGCCTAATAAAGACGGGCAAGGCATACAAGGAGCTGTAGTATTAGATGTAGTACTGATATTAATTCCGGATGTACCAATAATATTAGTATCGTCTATCTGAACATTAGGATTGGTATCTTGATACCAAGTCATGTAAGTATTGGGCGGTAATAAAAGATCTTGCTCTAGATTGATAGTGAAATTGTCCAGTGGGCAAAGCAAGCCAAAGGTATTGAAGGGGCCAGAACAGGCCACTGCTGGGGTAGATACAAATTCAATCTCTTCTTGAGGACATTGAGCCCGTGAAGTGATACTAAAAGCCATCAAGCATAAACCAACCAATATGAATTTCCAAATATGCTTATTCAATTTCTCTTTTTTTTGGACTTGTACCTTGGTACCAAGGGATGCAGTAATACCATATGGAGCAGTCTCTTTAATTTTCGGACTAGCGCTGTGCAGTAGTGTTTACTTCTTAGTAAACAGTGCGTAGCACCGAGGAGACATCCGAGCTACGGAACATAGCGACCCTGACTAGCCGACCTTAGAAGGCTGGTCAGGGTAGGCCCATGATAAATATTAATGGTTCAGGGAAAATATTGCTATCTACCAAAGTTAATTAGATAAAAGGTGGAATCCAAGAAAGGTGGTATTACCGCAAAGTTAATTCTCAAATAAGTCAATAAATCAGCGGTATTTGATAATTTTGCCAACTGATTTAGGGGTTAAGCGTTATTTTGACCTGTATTAAGCGATAAAAAAATTAGGTATGCAACTCAGTGAACAAGAAATAGTACGAAGACAATCGATGGAGCAGCTCAAGGAGCTGGGAGTGGATCCATATCCAGCGGCTAAATTTGAAGTTGATTTTAAAACCACTGACTACGGTACGGCGGATTTTAAAAAACAGCTAGCCGAGTACTTGTCTACTATAAAACAGGTGGGAAAGGAGAAGGCAGAAATGTTTGTTGAGCTTATCCTGCAGCATAAATTCAAAGCGGAAAATCTAGCCGCTGATGAGACATTTACTAGTCAAATAGGCTTAGGGGAGGCTATTGAAACAATGGACGGAAAAGCGATTGGAAGTCTCGAGGATTTATTGGCAATAGTGCGTACGACGGGGGTAGGAGAATATGCTGCCGAGACGGATGGCGTGGTATCTATAGCGGGTAGATTTATGGGTCAGCGAGGACCTTTTGCGAAGTTGCAAGATGCAAATGGACGCATCCAACTTTATATGAAAAAGAAAGCAATCGGAGAAACGGAAGAGGAAATTGCTATGCATGATGCGATCATCAAGCAGCTGCACATTGGTGATTTTATTGGAGTGAAAGGGGAGTTATTTAGTACTCAAACTGGAGAGGTATCGATCAAGGTAAAGTCGATCCGATTTTTGAGTAAAGCGCTGCGAAACCTGCCAATAGTAAAAGTAGATAAGCAAGGAAATAAGCATGATGAATTTACAGATCCAGAACTACGTTACCGTCAGCGGTATGTAGATCTAGTAGTGAATAATGATGTGAAGGCGGTGTTCATAAAGCGAAATAAAATGATACGTGCGATGCGCTCCTTCTTTGATGCGCAGGGATGGATAGAGGTAGAAACACCAATACTACAACCTATACATGGAGGTGCAGCAGCGCGTCCGTTTGCTACCCACCACAATACGCTGGACATGGAACTCTACATGCGCATTGCGAATGAGTTGTATCTAAAAAAATTGATTGTTGGTGGTTTTGACGGGGTGTATGAGATCGGGAAAATGTTCCGAAATGAGGGGATGGACAGAACGCATAATCCTGAGTTTACGATGATGGAAATCTACGTAGCATACAAGGATTATATTTGGATGATGGAGATGGTAGAAAACTGTCTTGCCTACATCGCTAAAGAAGTAAATGGCGTAACGACAGTACAAATCGGAGAAAATGTAGTGGACTTTGCTGGGCCATATAGAAGGTTGACGATGTATGATTCTATCAAAGAATATACTGATATAGATGTGTCCGATATGGATGAGGAAGCACTCCGAAAAGTGTGTAAAGATATGCATATAGATGTTGATCCTAGTCACGGAAAGGGCAAACTGATAGATGAAATATTTGGAGAGAAAGTAGAGGCGCATTTGATACAGCCAACCTATATTACGGACTATCCCGTAGAGATGAGTCCATTGGCAAAAAAGCACAGATCTAAGGAAGGGCTGACTGAGCGATTTGAATTGTTTGTGAATGGTAAAGAACTGGCAAACGCATATTCGGAGTTGAATGATCCGATAGATCAGCGCAAGCGATTTGAAGATCAGCTCAAGCTTGCTCAACGTGGAGACGATGAGGCAATGGTACTCGATGAAGATTTTCTGCGTGCCTTAGAATACGGTATGCCACCTACCTCTGGCTTGGGAATTGGGATGGACAGACTTTGCATGCATTTGACGAATAACAGTTCTATTCAGGAGGTTTTATTCTTTCCACAGATGAAGTCTGAGAAGAAGGAAGAGGCGGTGGAGGAAAAGGCAGGGTAAAAAATATAAGGCTACTTGAACGCAATATATGTGTCTATATTAGAGGTTTTTACGTCAAAATGATGATATTAGCATAAATTTTAATGTATCCATGAAACGTAATGTATCAGCCTTGCTTGGAATTCTATTTTGTCTTACTCCTTTATTTGGTTGGACATCGGAGATAGCGATCACTTTGCAAGTAACCAATCCAAGCACTCAGGCAGTGTATATCCAAGAGGCGCATCTAGATCAATCACAGCTTTCAAAGACGCATCGTATAGATTTATCTACGGCGGGATTTGCTAAATTTGCCTACCCCGTTTCGGAGCCGACCTTTTTTGAACTGCAGTACAATGGATATTCTATTCCCGTTTTTTTGGAACCTACTTCCAGCCCAGTTATTTCTTTTGATGCTCAAAATATTGCGAACACACTTCAGTTTTCTGGTGTAGGAAGTGCGGATAATAATTTTATTGCAGCCTACAATAGATTGTCAGGAGGAACGGCTCTGTCAAGTATAGAATGCGCTTATCTGGATATCGTATGTAGTGCTGATCTAGCGAAGAAAGCAAATATTCTAACTGCCGCAGACTATACATTATTTATACAAAAAAGAGGGCAAGAACAGCTACGTTTGTTAACTACCAATCGCAACGGGATAAGTAAAAAGGTGTATGATTATTATGATTTAGAATCTAAGTCTACCCAACAGTCCAATAAATTAATCTGGGTATTGCAAAGATGGAATGCACTAGATAATAGTGCAATCAATGCAGCGAAATCACTTTTAAAAATGTCGAATAGCAATCTTAGCATTACAGCTTCTGCTATACCACATCCAGCTTATAAAAATGCACTGAAAGCACAACTTATAGGTGCCTATCTTCCCAGCGATCCATTTAAGCAACGTGCCTATGTACCCATATATGACCTAATTAGTCAGAAGTTTTCTGGACAGGAGGCGTGTTATTTATCTACCCATCTTCTCATAAAAATCTATGAAAAAAGTGGAGCGACAGAACTTGGAAGATCTAAAATAAGCGCATTGCAAAACCAATGTCCACAGTATACGGATGCAGTCATGCAGATGTATGGAGGGGATATTTCGGGGGTAGAAAACATTGCAGCCGAGGAGATAGATATGATAGACAAGTCGGGTAGTTTGGTGGCTTTAGAAGATTACCGAGGCCAGGTGGTATACATAAGTTTTTGGGCGAGTTGGTGCAAGCCATGTATAGCTGGGTTCAAAAAATCTGAAGCCACTCGTAAACAGTTGCAAGACATGGGAGTCGTATTGATTAATATTTCTATCGACAAAAAGGAAGAGGCTTGGCGTGATGCTATGATTAGGCATAATCCGTTAGGCATAAATTCTTGGGCGATTTCATTATCTGATCTTGCGAAGGACTATGACATATCTTCTATACCATTATATCATATCGTCGATAAAAACGGAAAATTTGCCTATCTTTCGGACACAGGCAATAGAGATATCGTGGAGGAGTTTCGTAAACTAGTGCAGCAATAAACAATTACTTTCGGAGGTACAAATAATTATGAACAAGCAGCTATTTAAGATCAGGGAGAATAATAAGTTTGGCTTTATGAATAAAGCAGGTGAGGTTGTGATTGAGCCGCAGTATTTCAAAGTTGAAGACTTTTACCAAGGATTCGCAAATGTTACCTTCAACAACAAACCTGTGCCATTGGATTCCCTCGGGAGATTACTGATGAAGCACTTATTCAACTTTGTAGGAAAATTTGAGGAGCATCTAGCGCGTGCAAGGCTTGTGGCGAAGTGGGGCTATATAGATGAACGTGGAAGCTTGATCATAGATGTACAGTTCGATCATGCTGAGAAATTTAGTGAAGGTCTGGCGGCAGTAAAAGTAGAAGGACTTTGGGGATTCATAAATCCCCAAGGAGACTATATTATCACTCCACAATATTTTGCTGTGGGTCACTTTAGCGAAGGCTTAGCACCCGTTTTATTTGAGCAAGACGGTCAATTTGGCTATATAAACATGGACGGAAAGGTAATTATTGAGCCTGCATTTGATCAGGCTTACACCTTTCAGTCGGGGATGGCTGTTGTAGAACGGGACAACCTCTGGGGCTACATCAACACCAAAGGAAAGACGGTAGTTGAGCCGCAGTTTGACATCCCTGCAAATCCATTTTATGGAAAATTTCATGATGGTATGGCGGTCATCGTTCAGGACAATTCTTACGGTTATATCGATCAGTCTGGAAGTATTGTGCAAGTACCTTTATATTCGTTTGCAGGAGATTTTTCCGACGGATTGGGGCTGATAAAAATCAATGATAAGTATGGCTTTCTCAACAAGGAAGCAAAGTTAGCTATCCACCCGACTTACGAATTTGCCAGCCGTTTTTCGGAAGGCCTAGCTGCGGTGCAGAAGGCTGGGAAGTGGGGCTATATCGATCAACAAGGCAAGACGGTTATTCCGTTTCAATATGATATCGCTGACCCGTTTAAAGATGGACTTGCACTGGTAGAGAAGGATGATATTTGGACTTACATTGACGGTCAAGGAGATACTATCTGGCAAGAAAGTCTGAATGATCTAGATGTACCTATGCGAGTCGAAGATGACAATTCACAGAAGGAAGCAACGCTTTTCTAATTAATATTTCAGGACAATAATTTTATTTATTTGGGGCCTACCGCTGAGGATTCGCGAAAAAGCGAATCCTCAGCGGTCGTTATGTTCTAGGCTCGGTGTTCACCTCGGTCCCTCTGCTGCGCAAAAGCTACCCACGGGACGGGCACATATGTAAGGGCGTATTGCCATCCGCCCTTACATATGCGCCCCCTGCCACAGCACTAGTCCAAGAAAAACAAGTCCATTTACTAATTATTCTCCAAAAACATTATTGCTATTAATTATATGATAATCATATAGTTATGTGGTTAATTGTGTATGTTTTCTATAATTATTTTTAATTTTGTTGGATGCTCAGGCATTGTTTTTAAAAAATTGCAAGTATGTATTTATGTAGCTGCAAATCAAAATTTTTAAAAACGTATAAAATTAAATTGAAATGAAAAATTTAAATATATCACTAGGTATAATTGTAGTTGCCTTTTTTAGTATACTTTTTACTTCTTGTGACAAGGAAGAATTTGAGGTCTCTAGTGAGCCAGAGATAGCTCAAACGGAGCCTGATACCATTACTGTTGATAAAGAATTTGTGTACAGACTCAATGATGAAGAACAACAATTATTTAATGGAGCATCTTTTTCTTGCTTAGATAATTTTTTCGAAACAGAAAAGTTCTTCAACTTCATAGCCTATGGAGAGGATTTACAAATAATAGATGATGTAGCCGTTTTTGAAAAAGATGTATTTACACTGTCTTGGATTACAGATACTCAATTTGAGAAAGGGGAGTTCTTGGCATCTGGGACTATTGAACGAATAGATGGATCATCCATTACCACTGTAGTAAGACTCAAAATAACTTCTTTTACTCAAGAACTAGTATTCGGAACGCTCAATGGAGAATTTGAAGATGATACAACTGGGGAATCTATAAAGTATACTGGATCTTTTAATTTAGAAAATTACAAATGTGAAACATTTGGTGATAATCAACCTAGCCTTGATGACGACGAGATACTAGTCAATGGGACTATGGATGTTCAGCTTGAAACCGATGATCCCATAAAATATAGCAGCATAATAATAAAAGCTGGAGATGAGATTTACGAAGATTTAGAGGGGGATAAGTACTTCCAGTTTATTGGTTCTGGTTTCACAGTAAATGAATATGATGGAGTCGAATTCCTAGAGGAGTTACAATATTTTGCTTACCATAGAGAAGTAAACTCATTAGAATTGAATAATGAATATGCGGTAAATTTTGGACTGTTAGATGATGAGATATCAGATAATTTAATTGATGGTGAAGACTATCTTATGTCTGTCAGTGAAGAGCTAACTGTTGTATATACAGAACTTAATGATAAATTTTATTTCGGAGAGATTTATGGAACTTTCAATGGACGCCCTCTAAAGGCTAGTTTCAGAAGTCAAATTGTTTTATTCGATTAAATCTTAAAATAACGAGGTAGCGTTAGCTACCTCGTTAAATTTTAATCTATATGAAACGAGAGTTAGAAAATATAATTAAGGGTTGTCTCAAAAAGGATAGGAAGTCTCAGTTCCTTTTCTTTGAGATGTTCTCGCCTTGGGCTTATACTATCTGTAGACGTTATGTGTATGATTCCAACAAGGCAAAGGAGGTCCTACAGGATGCATTTTTAAGAATCTTCAGTAAGCTAGACGCTTACGATTCTAGCAAAGGAGAATTAAAAAGTTGGATGGCGAGAATACTGATCAACTGCTCCCTTACCACTACTAAGAAAGAGGCATTTAATGACTCTTTTATGTCCTTGTCAAACATGACAAAAGAACCAATTTCAGAAGATGTCTTTTTTCAGTTTACAGCAGATGATATCATGAAGTTTTTACATGAAATGCCACTCGGATATAAGACCATATTTAACCTCTCGGTAATGGATGAATTTACACACAAAGAAATAGCTGCACAGCTAGGCATCTCAGAAATCACGTCTAGATCGCAATTGAGAAAAGCCAAGATATGGCTACAGGATAATATTTCAAAGAACTCTATTAAGGCAAATTTTTAATCATGGACAAGAAAGAAAAGTTTATAAAAGATAGTCTAAAAGACCATGAAAGCGACCTTGACATCAGAGGCCTCTGGTCAGATGTAGAATCGGGTCTCGATAAGCAAGAAAAGAAACGAAGAGGAATATGGTTCTTCTTGCTTCCAGTATTTTTGCTCTCCAATATTGGGCTTTATTTGCTCTTATCAAATGGAAATAATTCAGGTAATATAGCAATAGTGGAGCAGTCAAAACAAAAGATTGATAAGGACAAAGAGAACAATATTAAATCTAATTTAAATATAGAACAAGAAGAGGAAACTGTTGAAGTACAAGGAAAGTTATCTTCAGAAAGGGTAGGTATTGAAACGAAATTATTAAATAAATCGACTGCGCCATCAGTAAAACGGATAGCAAAAGAAGAGAAAAATGTAGGTGCTAGAAATCAGATTTTACCGATGGAAACATTAAAAGAAACAGATTTAAAAATGGAATCTAATTCTTCTTCAAAAATGGAAAATCCGCAAAAGATTAAAGAGTCAACTAATTTGATAATTGCTAGATTAAGTAATGAAAAGGTGCAGGATGTTCTAGTTCTGGAAAAGCCAATTACAGATGATGCAATCGGGCTTAATAGTTCCAAAATAATTAGTGTTGAAAAAGGAGAATCGTCTTTAATGGAAGATGCTATAGGATTAAATACTAGCCATATAGATTTTTCCTATTTAGGTCCTGTTGATCTAAAATTGCTAGATATAAATTATACAGATGAACTCCCACCATTATCAGAAATCGAAGTGAAAAAAGATTCTCCTTGGTCATTAAGTTTTCATATGGGATCATCTTTAGCGAACACTACATATTCTGCGACCGAGCCGACTGATTTGACCGAACTAATAACAGCGCGAAATGGGAGCGAATCTATTTCCACGGGACAATATTATGGATTACGTATAAATTATATGTTGCCTGTCCAGAAGTGGCATAGTCCTGCACATCGTTTCTCTTTATCTTCTGGAGTATCACGCTATAAAGCAAATTATATATTTGAAGGAGAGGAAATAAATGTAAAAAAAGAAACAGTAAATGGAGCATCTACGGTCATCAATAATGTTGATGGTTCGACTACGATAATCAATGGAGAAATAATTCGAACTACTACTACTCGGAAACAAGTAAGAAATGTAAATAGCACTAATATAACTCAAGTACCACTTTTATTAAATTATCAGTACAGACTCAATGGAGCGCTCTCTGTGAATATAGGCAATGGGGTAGGGTACAATACGTTGACCTCTATTTCTGGGAAAACTTATCTTGAGACTGATAGCAATCTAGTGATTGGATCTATAAAAGAGTCTGATAATCCAAAACGAATTTATTCTAGTTATCTGGGCGAGTTAGGCCTGCAGTATAGAATCAGTTCTAGCTGGAGTTTTCTTGGGGCTTTTTCCTATAATTATCCATTGAGTGATTTAAAAATTGAAAAAGATCTGAAGACGGAACTGACAATTTCAACTGCATCTTTAGCATTGCAATATTCTTTTTAAAAATAATTTATAATTCAAATAAAATGAAGCAGATATTATTAATAAGTATAGTTTTTATTGTTGGAATATTTTCAGCGAAGGGACAAAGTTTTGAGGCAAGATTAATTTCGGGAATTGGGATTTCCTCAGCGAATTTTTCCTCTGAGTTAGAATGGATACCAAGGGAGAACCATCTTCATATGACCTCTGTTGGAGCTGATATTAATTACTACCTAGCATCTGCTAAAATGATAGGTATATACTTTGGTACTGGATTACGTTACAAGCGTAATACGTATCAGTACAAGTTATTGTCGGATTTTTACAACTACAATATTCGAAATATTAACTTTAACCAACAACATCTTGTGATACCGCTTCGGGTAGGTTTGGAATGGAAATTGATGGGACGGAACTCTATCGGTTTAGAGTATGAGCTTCAATTTAATCAGGCGATAAAAGCTGAATCTGTTAACGAATCCTTAGAAAATTCATATGCGATAAATAGAAGTTTAGAATACCAATATTCATTGAAAAGTAACTCAAATAATTTCGTTTCTCATCAGTTTGCAATTTTTCTAAAGACGCAAATAGGAAAAGATATTTTTGTCTTTACTTCTTTAGGCTATGAGTGGAGACCATTATCTGGGGATTTTGATTTTATTTCTTTTCAAATGCAAACTCTGACGGATGTTGATACAGGGGAACAACAAAGTAGGGCTTCCAGCCATGAAATAAATAAAAGTGATATTGAGCATAATCTTATAAATTTTAAATTGGGTGTTGCAAAAACCTTTTAGCAATTTTTCTTTTTGGCTTAGGGGTAGAAGCGATATGAGTGTGTACAATATCCTTTGCAAAACAAGGAGTCGAGTAGGCTCCGAGAGGAACGAGCGGAGACAAACGGCGACTATGTTTTTGCTGGATGGTGTGCACGTGAATACAAGCGGATGACCCGCCCAATGTATATCCCAGCTTTTTCGTTGGGATATACATTGGGAAGCCCCTTATCTTGCGAAACAGATACGGGTGTAAAACCAATTAAAAAATATAGTCGTAAAATTCTCCTAGAGAGTAGCGATAATAGTGCGATTACCTTTTACCTTGTCCCCAATTTTCACATTGAGTTTGGTGTCGATTGGTAGAAAGAGATCTACCCGAGAACCGAACTTAATAAAGCCCATATCTTTTCCTTGGATGACTTGCTCTCCTTCTTCTAAATAGTTGACGATGCGCTTTGCTACGGCTCCAGCTATTTGTCTCAACAATACTTCAGCGCCGTCATTCTCTATAACAACCGTTGTTCTTTCATTCTCACTTGAGGATTTTGGATGCCATGCTACGAGGTACTTTCCTTCATGATGCTTTATGTAATTAACAATACCACTTATAGGGTTTCTGTTTACGTGAACATTGAGCGGACTCATGAAGATGGATACTTGTAAACGCTTGTCATTGAAGTATTCAGACTCCATTGTTTCCTCTATTACCACGACTTTTCCGTCTGCGGGGGCAAATATTTTCTTATCGCATGGAACCAAAATTTTACGCCTTGGATTGCGGAAAAACTGTAAAACTAAGATGAAAAATATGATGGAAAAGACTAAAGAAAAAGTGTAAATACTTGGTATCCAATAACATATACCAAGACATACTAGAGATAGTCCTAGTAGTAGTTTAATTAAAATTGATCTTCCTTCTTTATGTATTAGCAAGGCTGCTTTTTGTGTTAATACGTAAAGATAATCTAAAAAGATGAGCTAAGTTCTATAAAGTAGACGGATAATGGTAGGTGGAAGGTGAAGGAGTCAAATCTATCGAGTAATCCACCATGACCAGGCAGTAAATTGCCACTATCTTTAACGGAAAGACTTCTTTTTAACATCGATTCTACAATATCTCCTAAAGAGCCGAAAATTCCGATTATTAATGCAAGAATGATCCAAATACCAAGATCAAATTGTCCAATGTAAGAGTGGAATAAAATAGCTACGATTACAGTGAAGAAGATCCCTCCTATGGTACCTTCCCACGTTTTATTAGGAGACATACGTAGGAATAATTTTGTTTTTCCTATTTGGGATCCGACCAGATAGGCCATGGTGTCGTTTGTCCAAGTCATAGCAATAATAGCAAAGATCAGCCATGAATTATATATGCCCTCTTCAAAAGAGATAAAGAATATACTTCCAATGAACAAAGCATAATAGACTATGCTAAATACCCCAAAGGATATATTTTGAAAGGGATGGGCTGATTTTGTGGTTAGTTCAAGTAAGGATAATAACATCGTCAGAAATATGATGGTATAGCACACATGAATCATATATTCTAGCGGTAAATTCAACTTATTGCTGAATGCGATCATCAAACCTATTCCTACACCACCGATGATGCACAAACACTTACGCAAAAGATTTCTTTCACAGGCAATGGATAAGAACTCCCAGATGCTCCCAGCGATGATCAGACTCATTAGCACTATAAAAGTGTAGCTATTAAAAAATAGCCCAAAAATCATAACTGTTATAAATACGATAGCTGTTAAGCCGCGAGTCTTGAGCGTTGAGTTCATAGGTATTTATACTGATGGTTTTAAGGGCAAAGGATTGTTTCTCTTTAACCATGCGAACAGTGCTATGATGAGAATCAAAGAGATAATCGCAGCATACCATGGTACGGATTCTACCCCTTCAACATCCAAGGTGCTAAGCTCTTCTTTGAAAGCAAAATCTGCCATAACTTGCGCACCGTTGTTGAAAAAATGCGCAATTATTGGTACCCACAGATTTCGGGTATAATAGAATAAATATCCAAGGATCCCTCCAAGTAAAAGCCGAGGAATAAACCCTTCAAATTGAAAGTGTATGAAACTAAAAATGAAAGCAGAAACCCAAATGGCGAGGTGCCCATTTTTAGTCGCCCATTCTATATTTTTTTGGATAAGTCCTCTAAAAATAATCTCTTCTCCTAGTGCAGGTAGTACGCCAATTAGAACAACGTTCAAGATTACTTGATAGGAGGCTGTGTAAGTCATGATTAATTCAAGAATAACCTCGGCAGAGTTTTCTTGTGCTAACCAAGATTCTGGTAATGGAATCATTTTATTCAGAAAATAGGTGTATTGAATGAATGGTAATGAACAGAGTAATATCAGCACTGCTATCACCCAATTTTTAGTAGCGGGAGCTATGTTCAGGAATAATTTTGCTATCCATTTGGCATTATAAATAATATAGCCGGTCAATAAGCCTGGCAGCAAAAAGGTAAAGGCCTGATTAACACCTAAAATAGATCGGATTAGGTTGGCATCAGCAGCTGGATCATTGCCTGAGATAATATTTGCAAGTTCATTGTAATCGTAGCCGCATATTACGCCTAAGATTACACTAAATAGGGCGGCAAGTATAGCACCAAGTGTAACGTTGACAACTAGGATCAAAGCATTCTTCCAAAAGTTGAAGTCAACTGGCGGGGAATGTAGGAGGTCGCTTTGTATCTCTTGATCAATAATATCGAATGAGTCCTTCACTTCTGAAAATTTAGCTTAAGAAAAGCTATTGAATTGCTAATTTAGCAATTCATCAACGAAGCATAGCAAAATGACGAGATTAAGTGTCAACATAAACAAAATTGCCCTTATCAGGAATAGCAGAGGAAGTAATCTGCCTGATCTTAAACAGGTATCGCTAGACTGTGAACGATTTGGTGCTCAAGGCATCACAGTACACCCTAGACCAGATGAAAGACATATCCGCTACGATGATATCCCTATTTTAAAAAAGGTAGTAAGCACGGAGTTTAATATAGAGGGAAATCCTACCGAAAAATTTCTCAGCATGGTGGAAAAGCATCAGCCGCATCAGGTTACACTAGTACCCGATGCTCCAGGTGCGCTCACTTCGGATTCGGGTTGGGATACCATCACACATCTTCATAAGTTACGGGACATCGTACAGCGTATGCATCATGTGGGTGTGAGAGTGTCCATTTTTCTTAATCCAGAATTAAAAATGGTAGAAGGAGCAAAGGAGGTAGGCACAGATCGTATAGAATTCTATACGGGAGATTATGCAAAATCCTATAAAGAGGATAGGGAAAAAGCAATCTCTCCTTTTGTGGAAGCTGCATTATTAGCGAATCAGGTGGGTTTAGGTATCAACGCAGGACATGATTTGAATCTGGAAAACCTCAATTTCTTCCAACATAAAATTCCCAACCTTCTAGAAGTCTCTATTGGCCACGCATTGGTAACTGATGCATTATATAATGGTCTGCAAAATACGATTAAGATGTATTTGCATGAACTTCAGCGACCAGTGGACATTTACGTGGCATAGTTCGTTAATATTGCATGAACAGTCGGATTTTAGGAAAATATTAAGATATTAATAAAAAAGTTAACGCTTAGTTAACGTAGATTCCCAAATTTCCCTATTTTTGATTGTTTAGGATTATTATTATTATTTAATTAAAATTGGATTAGTATGAAAAAAATCTCACTATTATTAGTGCTGATGGTTTCATTGGTTGGTTTTACACTAGCACAAAGAACCATTTCCGGTACTATTACAGATGACACTGGTGAATCGCTTATTGGAGCAAGCGTTGTAGCTAAAGGAACAACTGTAGGTACTATTACTGACATTGACGGATCTTATTCGTTGAATGTCGCAGACGATGTAAATACATTGGTTGTAAGTTATACAGGATTTGATACCCAAGAAATTGTTTTGGGAGCAAGTAATGTTGTTGATGTGACACTTTCTGAAGGTGTGGAACTTTCTGAAGTTGTTGTTACTGCAGTAGGACTAGAGGCAAATAGAGCCAAGCTAGGTTATTCAATTCAGAATGTTGATGCTGAGGAAATTGTTGCTTCTAGAGAAACAAATTTGGTAGATGCACTTAACTCAAAAGTAGCTGGTGTACAAGTAACCAGTTCTGCAGGTTCTCCAGGGGCATCTTCTAGTATCCGTATTAGAGGTAGTGTTTCTGTTAATAAGAGTAATCAGCCTTTGTTTGTAGTTGATGGTGTACCAATCGATAACTCGACATTTGGTGCACGTGATGGCAATGATACAGCGGGAGTCGATAACTCAAATCGTGTTATTGATATGAACCCTAACGATATTGCAACAATGTCAGTATTAAAGGGTCCTTCTGCTACAGCACTTTATGGTGTGCGTGCAGCGAACGGAGCAATAGTTATTACAACAAAGAAAGGAGTTGCTGGAAAACCTAAAGTTAATATTTCTGCTTCTTACAGTGCTGATCAGGTTAATAAGTTTAACGATCTTCAAACAATTTACTCTCAAGGAAACACAGTAAACGGTTTACAAACTTACCGTGGACCAGAAACAGCAGAAGGGGACAGTTGGGGGCCATTAATTTCTGAACTTGAATATGATGGTGATACAGATTACCTTTTTAATAAAAATGGAAATCTAGTACCTAAAGGAACGGGTAATGGAGTACCTGCAGAATCTTTTGATCACCAAGATTTCTTTGTAACTGGTCAAACACTAGATTTAAATGCCAGTGTCGCTGGTGGGAATGAAAATATTACGTATTATATCTCGGGTGGACGTTTGTCTTCGCAAGGAATAGTGCCAAATGCAACCTTTGCACGTAATTCATTTAGAGTCAACACCACGGCAAAGCTTTCTGATAAGCTAGGCGCTGGTATTTCTATGAACTATGTAAATTCTGGAGGAACAAGAATTCAAAGAGGATCAAACCTTAATGGTGTGATGCTTGGATTACTTCGTACAGCTCCTACATTCGATAATGGGAATGGAAAATCTGGACAAGAAGCAGCTGATGATCCTTCGACTTATGTAAATCCTGATGGCTCACAGAGATCTTACAGATTTGGAGTTTATGATAACCCTTACTGGGTTATTAATAAAAATCCTGCCACCGATAATGTAAACCGTCTAACTGGAAATGTCAACTTAAAATATGATATTTCGGATGCTTTTTTCTTGTCTTACAGGTTAGGAGCAGATACATATTCAGATTCAAGACTTGCAGCTGAGGATATTAATACAGGTGGGTTTGGATCTAACACTGGATCGATCATTAATAGAAATATAAACTTGACAGATATAAATTCTGATTTGATTTTAGGGTATAACACTAGAATATCAGAAAAATTTGGGGTATCTGGTGTTGTTGGATATAACATGTTTAATACGTTATCTGTTGATAGGGAGATTACAGGTACTACTTTATCTGCTCCAAATTTCTATCACATTAGTAATGCAACAAATCTTGTTTCTGGAGAGGATATTTTCCGTAAACGTATACATGGTTTATATGCCACTGCCGATTTGAATATTTCTGAACTTTTGTTTGCGAACCTTTCATTTAGAAATGATTGGTCATCGACTTTGCCTAGTGAATCGAACACATATCAATCTTATGCAGCTTCGCTTGGATTTGATATTACGGAAGCTTTTAAAATTGAGCGGAATTCAATTTTTTCTTATGGTAAGTTGAGACTTTCCTACGGTGTTGTTGGTAACGATGCACCTGTTTATGCTACTTCAAATAATTTCCCACAGGCGGAAGCAGGTGGTGATGGTTTTATATCTACAGTGCAATTTCCTGCATTCGGAACCAATGCATTTGAAAGATCTTCTCTATTAGGTAATGGAATGATTGTTCCTGAAAAATCAACTACTTACGAAATAGGTGGAGAGTTTAAGTTTTTCAAAGGCCGGTTAGGTTTGGATGTAACTTATTATGACACGAAATCAGAAGATATCATAATAGCTGTTGATTTACCTAGTACAACTGGATTTACATCAGTTGTACAAAACTCAGGTATAATTGAAAATAAAGGATGGGAAATCATTGGAGACTTGAATGTAATAGATAGAGATGACTTCACATGGGATGTTACTGCTAATTTTAATGCTTTCACGAACGATGTAATCGAATTAGCTGAAGGGGTTGAAAGTATAGGACTTGCAGGATTTACTTCTACTTCTGCTGATTTAGTCGCTGGTCAACCTTACTCTTCTATTTTTGGTACTGGATGGCAAAGAACCGATACAGGCGATATCATTATTGGTTCAGATGGTTTTCCATTAGTTGATCCAACTAAGAAAGTATTAGGTGATCCTAATCCAGATTGGACATTAGGTCTAAGAAATTCTTTTTCCTTTAAAGGGATTAAAGTTTCTGCTTTATTAGATATCCGACAAGGTGGTGATGTATGGTGTGGAACTTGTGGAATCCTAAATTTCTTTGGAACTTCTCAACTTTCTGCTGATGAAAGAAATGATGTAGTGGTTTTTGAAGGTGTTCAAGAAGTATCACCCGCTGACGAAAATACACCTGCCGTTTATGCAGAAAATACAACACCTGTTGCATTGGCTAATGCTAATCCAAATGCAAGTGAAGGTGAGTTCTATAGAAGAAGATATGGATTTGGAGGAATAGCTGAAATGAACATTTATGATGCTTCATGGGTGCGCCTTAGAGATGTTAGCATTGGATATTCTGTTCCAAGCAGATTGCTCGAAGGAATGGCAATTGCTGGTGCGTCAGTTACACTTTCTGGAAGAAATCTTTGGTTGAGTACAGACTATCCTGGTATTGATCCAGAAACAAATCTAACTGGTGCTTCGAACGGGTATGGTTTAGATTATTTTAATATGCCTAACGCTAAAAGTTATAACGTTACGTTGAATCTTACTTTTTAATCAAATCAAAATATTACAATAATGAAATTAAATATATATATAATATTAGCTTTCGTTGTTTTAGGCTTTACGGCATGTGAGACAGACTTAAAAGATCTTAATACAGATCCAGGAAGACTTGCTGATGTAGAGCTGCGTCTTATGTTGCCTGATGCAATAGTTCAATCTATGCACAACGAAGGCTCTAATCACAATAGAATTGCTGGAGTTGTAACGCAACAGTTTAAAGGCTTAGACGCGCAACAAATTCAATACTCAGATTATGTACTTGGAGAAGATGCAGTAAATAACTACTGGAACTTAGGTCTTTATACTGGAGCACTTAGAAGTTGTCAAGTTATCATCGACAAAGCAAACGATGAAGGTGCTAGTTATTATGGTGGCGTTGCAAAGATTTTAATGGCCAATCAGTATGGTATTGCTACTTCTATGTTTGGGGATATTCCATTTTCGGAAGCTTTAAAAGGTTTGGAAATTCAGCAACCAGCTTATGATAGTCAAGAAAGTGTTTATGCTGGTGTTCAAGCACTTTTAGATAGTGGTATAGCTGATCTAGGTTCGGCTGAAGGTTATGTTGGTGGTGATCTAATATTTGACGGTGATGCAGCTAAATGGATCGCTACAGCAAAAGCTTTCAAGGCTAGATATTTGATGCACACGCAGAAAAGAGATGGAGGAGCAGCTGCAGCAGCGTTATCAGAGCTTTCTGGAGCTTTTACAAGTATTGCTGATCAACCAAACTTTACTTTTGAAACTGCTGAAACAGCAAATTGGGCTTTAGCTAAATTTGGAATTGAGCGTCCTTCTACCTTAGGTATAGATCCTTTTTTTACGAATCTTATGAACGGAGATCCGAGACAAGAGCACTATATGATAGATCTAGGGGGTGCAGTTTGGGATTTCTTTGAGGCTGGTAATTCAAAGTTAGTTTGGGCGAAATCAGACGCAACTATTCCTTTAATTTCTATTGTAGAAGTTAAGTTTTTGGAAGCGGAAGCGCTAGCTAGAACTGGTGCTTCAGATGATGATGTGGAGGCTGCTCTGGCAGACGCAATTACAGCTAGTATGACCCAGGTTGGTGTATCTCCAGATTCTATTGGGACATATATTACAGATAATAGTTCTATAGATGGAGATGCTATAACAGCAATAATAACTGAAGCGTACAAGGCTTATTTTGGGTTTGCTTTTCATGAAACATGGGCGAATTACAGAAGGACAGGTGTACCTGCTTTAGTACCTTCTTCTATTGGAACAAATGGTTTTAATCCATCAGGCGTTGTACCACGAAGATTGTTATATGTTGAATCTGAAACGGCAACTAACTCGGCAAACGTCGATGCAGCGCGTGCACGACAAGGTGGAGGTCTTTTAGATCAACCTGTTTGGGCTTTCGAATAAAAATGTTTTGTTTATATGTGTTGACCTTATTTGAATTATTTCAAATAAGGTCTACACATTGGATTAATCAATGCTATGACTTATTTAAATTCTATTTTTTTACTTCTCTTCTACTTTTGCATATTTTCTATTAATGCACAACAGGTAGACGATAAAATTCATAGACTTAATAGTTTAAACTCTTCTAGTAGAGATGCTATTGAATCCTTCAACCTGGGCGAAGTAAAGTCATTTAATCAATATTTTTTAAATGATAACTGGTCTATAGCTCAAATTTTGGGTAATGATAAAGTTGAAAGTAAGCTTTTTCTAGTTAAATATGACGTACTTAATCAGCAACTGTTGGTGGAAATAAATAATACACCAATGATTGTTTCCAATAATAAACTTTCAGGCTTTCTCATATCGAGAACAGAACAAAGATTTATATATGCACGACCTACCGATTGGAACACTGGAGGATCTTTTTTTGAAGAGTTAGCTGTAAAGGATTCATTGTCTTTGCTTGCACGTCATTTTGCCATTAAAACTAAGCCAAACTACAATCAAGCATTAGACTTTGGAGATAAGAATGAAAAGGTAATTCTCAAGGAGGATTATTATTTTAAGAGCGGGGATGTAGTTTTAGAAATTCCAAATAAAAAGAAGGAGGCAATAGTATTTTTTAGCCAATTTGCTGGCACCAAAGATTATATAGCAAAGAATAAAATTAATTTTAAAAAGAAGGAGGATCTAATCCTTCTATTCCAAAATTTATATTAAAAAAATATTTAATAAAATGAAAAATATATTTAAGAGTTTTGTTTTTCTAGCTACTTGCAGTTTGATTTTATTTAGCTGTGATGTAGAGGAAAGAGATTATGCAGATTTGCAGCCAGAAGGTAGTTTTCTTGCGTTTACAGATGTTCAAACGGGATTTTATAATCTAGCTGATCCTAGTGCTGCCTCGGTTGGATTTACAGTTAAATCTGCTGGTGATGCTGTAAGTTCATATAAGGTTACAAAATCCTATAATGGTGGTGCACCTGTTGACCACGCTTCTCTGAGTTCTGCACCTACTGACGTTACTATCACTTTAAGTGAAGCAGTTGAAGGTTTAGGAATTGGAGTATCTGATTTGAATATAGGTGATGTGATTACTTTTGCATTTTCTAATGTAAATGGAGTATATGATAGTAGCGGAAAACTTGATGTACCCGTAAGTTGTGCGTCTGAAATTGCGGGAATGTACAATGCAGTTTCAGTTGGCACGTCTACTGACGCTTGTTGTCCAGATGAGACTACTGTAAACTTAGTGGTTGAGTTAACTGATCTTGGAGGAGGTAATTATACTATGTCAGACTTTAGCGGAGGCTTATATTTTGAATGGTATGACATTTATGGCGTTACCCCTGATGCTTCTCCTGGCGATATTCAAGATGTTTGTAACGATATAACTTTAACTACGATGACTGAACCTTTTGGAGAAACATTAGAGGGTTCTGGATCCGTTGATCCAGCTACGGGCGTAATTACTTTTACATGGTTAAGTGGATATGGAGATACCGGTGTTACTACATTAACTCCGCAATAAATATACTATATAAGTTTCTAGTTAGCCCGTCTAAGGTAATTTCTTAGATGGGCTTTTTTGTTTTTAAGCAGCATTTACCTATCCTCATGCGTTATTTAAATACCAATAACACAAAAAAAAGCTTGCTTACCTGAGTAAGATTGAATTAGTATGAAAAAGGCATTGCCTGGGAGACCTGATCTTTACGATCGGGTCTTTTTTTTATTAAATCTACATGTAGTAAACTTTTTCTTGGATGAGGGATAGAAATGAGTCCCCTCAAAACACATTCTTCAAGTGTTTTTGTGGGGGAGTGCGTAGCACCGCAACGAACGTGGAGTCATGTATAGCCCGACTTTTATATTTTTATTTGCCCATAAGGGCAGATAAAATATTAAAGGCAGCCCCTAATAAATCAGCTACTTTACACTAATCGTATAAGAATAGGATTTCTTGCGTGGAGTTTCCTTCGGCGCTGCTGCAGGACTTGTTACATAATTCATAGCAACATTTGGCATCTTAGTAAGCACAGGTTTTGCTTTTGGAGCCGGTAGCTTAAAGTGAATCTGAATATTTTTGTGATATATCACACGCACTTTACGTGTCTTATTTATCTTAAATTCGAACAGCTTGACTAACCGTTCTGCCTCTTCATCACAACCATGTCCAATACCTTTGATCACTTTTGTTTTAATCACGCGACCCTTGTAGTCAATGTCGTATCTGACCTTTACAGTCCCCTCCACTTTTTGCGCTAATGCTTGTTCAGGGTATTTCAAATTTTTTTTGATGAGCACTCTCATGGCTTTCATGCCACCATCATAAATAGGTTTCTGAAGAAATGAATCTGGGTTCTTAGAATTTTTCGACATGGAGCAAGTTTAGTTTTAATATCCGATCGCATTAATATATTCAAGCAGCGTGCTACCTGACTACCTTATAACAAACGCCGAATAACAACAAAAGATGCTGCGAACAACAATACAATTAAGCATTTAAAATCATCTATGGTGAATTTCCATCAGGAATAAAAGAGGCAATAGTGATAAAATACATAATAATATTTTACAATTTCTTGAGTTTGTCAAATATAATATCTAATTTTCACCACATTCTTATGCACGAAAAAGCCTATTACACATATCTAGAATTTCAGAAACGCTACTCTGTTCACACTATTTCCGCCTATAGAAGTGATATAGAGCAGTTTATATTTTTTTTGAAAAACAGTTTTGACATGAATGACGTTTTGAACGCTAATCATGTACATATACGTTCATGGATAGTGCACCTCATGCAAGCTAAAATTACGCCGAGAAGTATCAATCGAAAACTCTCTTGCCTTAATAATCTATTTAAGTTTTTGATTCGTAGAAAAGTGCTAAAGACTAATCCAATGCGGAAAGTTCAGGGGCCAAAAGAATCGAAAAAATTGCCCTCCTATGTTAAGCAGGCAAATCTCGAAAAACTGTTTGCTCAGATCCCGTTCACGGATGACTTTTCAGGAATCCGAGACAAAACTATCCTATATACGCTGTACGCTACTGGACTGAGGAGAGCCGAGCTCATTGGCTTGTTCCACAATGATATTGATTTAGTTACGAGGCAGTTAAAAGTACTAGGAAAGAGAAACAAGGAGCGTATAATTCCATTCGGAGAAGGGCTGTTAGAAATGTTTAAGGAGTATATAAATCAGCGAAATAAAGCCTTTCCAAATAAAAAAATTGATTCCTTCTTTGTCACGGATAAAGGAGCGGTACTGTATCCGAAGTTCGTCTACAACCTAGTTCACAAGCATCTGAGTTCAGTGACTACCGTGAGTCAACGTAGCCCACACACGCTGCGGCATTCATTTGCGACACACCTTTCGAACGGTGGAGCGGATCTCAATTCGATTAAAGAGTTGCTTGGACACTCCAGTTTGATGGCTACTCAGATATATACACATAACTCCATAGAGAAACTCAAAGAGGTTTATAAAAATGCACACCCCAAAGCAAAAGAAAATTAATTCACCTTTTAAATACAAAATTATGTAAGCAGCAACACTCAATGTTTTATTTTTCAAACTATTAAAATTATATTCATGAAAATAATAACACAATCAGTACATTTTGACGCAGATCAAAAATTGTTACTCTACATTGAGAAAAAACTTTCTTCCCTGGAGCAGTATTCCCATAAAATTATTCAGGCAAATGTACTACTGAAGCTTGAAAATTCTGGGCAGATCAAGGGAAAAACCGTCGAGATTAAACTACAAGTACCTGGTGAGATCATCTATATCAGTGAGCAAAAATTAAAGTTTGAGGCAGCATTAGATGCAGTCGTGGATAAGCTCAAGAGAAGGGTAATCAAGCACAAGAAACAATTAAGAAGTAGGTAACACGCAAAATTTATTCTTTTGCTTTACTTGCCCAACGACCAACTTGCTACCTGCGAGTTGGTCGTTTGCTATTGGGAGGAGGGAAAATACCCATGCTGTCGCAGGGTACCGGGCTTTCCACTATATCCCGGAATTTTTTATTTGAATTATTATTTTGGCTGGTAGCACTTCCGGGATGCCGTTTCTATCCCTTTTTCCTACGCGCGCTGCTTGTCGTGCTTAGCCTGTACGGCACGCGGATTGTAGCAGCAAAACAACGTAGAGTATTGATAATGAAATCATTGACTACATATCATGGGGTGTATTGAAAAGAAGCTCTTTTTTGCTTGCTTTACTAGAGCCATATAATCCTTACTTTTAGGTAGTTCTTATGTTGGATTGGCAACTATTAGTGCATTGTCTCGTAAATCAATTCATGTTAAAATAAAGTGAAAAAAATATTTTCATTTTATTCTAAAAAGAGTATCTTTGCATTCGCTTTTGGAGAAATGTCTTCGAAACTGAAATAAACAGGTTGAAATAACGATTCACAACATAGAATCGCCGATGTAGCTCAGTTGGCCAGAGCAGCTGATTTGTAATCAGCGGGTCGGGGGTTCGAATCCCTCCATCGGCTCTATTTGATTTTTATCAAAAAAATATGTTGGGGGTGCGCCGAAGTTGGAGAGACGGGGCAGACTGTAAATCTGTTGCTTAGGCTGAATAGGTTCGATTCCTATCACCCCCACAAATTGAAATATTGCAACCAACAAACAGTATATTTGCTAAAGTTTAGCACGTTATAGTCGAAAGACATTGTTTGCGAAAGTAGCTCAGCTGGTAGAGCATCAGGTTTCCAACCTGAGGGTCGTGAGTTCGAACCTCATCTTTCGCTCTAAATTTTGCTAGTGATTTTTTTAGATTGCTAGTATTAAAAGTATAGTAAAGACTGTACTTGTAAAAAATGTTAAAATATCCTTATTCAGAAAAGACTGCCGTTGTAGCTCAGGGGTAGAGCACTTCCATGGTAAGGAAGGGGTCGTGGGTTCAATTCCCACCAATGGCTCCAGTTAAAAATTTAAATTGTTTATTAATTATTTTATTGCTCATATCTAAAATTCATTACTGATGGCAAAAGAAACCTTCGAAAGGAATAAACCTCACGTAAATATCGGAACCATTGGTCACGTTGATCATGGTAAAACTACTCTTACCGCTGCCATCACAAATGTGTTGGCTGGTCAAGGACTTGCAGAGAAGAAAGATTATGATTCTATCGATGCTGCTCCGGAAGAAAAAGAAAGAGGTATTACTATTAACACTGCTCACGTGGAATATGAGACGGCTAACCGTCACTATGCACACGTTGATTGCCCAGGTCACGCGGATTATGTGAAAAACATGGTTACGGGTGCGGCTCAAATGGATGGTGCTATACTTGTTGTAGCAGCCACTGATGGTCCTATGCCTCAAACAAGAGAGCACGTTCTACTTTGTAAGCAAGTAGGTGTACCAAAAATTGTTGTATTCATGAACAAGGTTGACCTTGTTGATGATGAAGAAATGTTAGAGTTGGTAGAAATGGAAGTAAGAGAAATTCTTGACCAATATGAATTTGGTGGAGATGCTGCTGCAGTTATTCCAGGTTCTGCTTTAAAGGCACTCGAAGGAGATGCTGGTGCAGTTGCATCAATCCAAGCATTGATGGATGCTGTTGATAAAGAAATTCCAGAACCAGTAAGAGAGGTTGATAAGCCTTTCTTGATGCCTATTGAAGATGTATTCTCTATCACAGGTCGTGGTACAGTTGCAACTGGTAGAATCGAAAGAGGTGTTATCAATACAGGTGACTCTGTTGAAATCATCGGTATGATGAAGGATGAAGAGAAACCATTGACATCCACTATTACAGGTGTTGAAATGTTCCGTAAGATTCTTGCAAGAGGAGAAGCTGGTGATAACGCTGGTCTACTTCTTAGAGGTATCGATAAAGAAATGATCAGAAGAGGTATGGTTATCTGTGCTCCTGGATCTGTTAAGCCGCACAACCACTTCAAATGTGAAGTATATGTATTAGGTAAGGATGAAGGAGGAAGACATACACCTTTCTTTAACGGTTATAGACCACAATTTTACTTCAGAACTACTGATGTTACTGGTGACTGTAAGTTACCTGACGGTGTAGAAATGGTTATGCCTGGTGACAACGTTACTTTAGAAGTGAAGTTGATCAATAAGATTGCCATGGAAAAAGGACTACGTTTTGCGATTAGAGAAGGTGGTAGAACTGTAGGTGCAGGACAAGTTATAGAGATTTTAGCGTAAGCAACAATCTTAAAATATAAGCTGTATATGTGAGAATTAAGTGTCTTTTTTGGACACTTAATTTTCCCATTTACGGTATAGGCGATTAGGATGCGTCGCCTGATTACTAAGTTTAGTAATAATTACGGGCATAGTTCAATGGTAGAATAGAGGTCTCCAAAACCTTTGATCTGGGTTCGAATCCTAGTGCCCGTGCAAATT
>ENA-ORXT01000482-ORXT01000482.1-marine-metagenome-genome-assembly--contig:-NODE-482-length-63574-cov-178.993071_pt1 | contig 63574 bp, 55 predicted proteins | sample MGYA00237868_ERZ511482 | MGnify/ENA metagenome assembly ERZ511482 | reverse complement strand
CGACTATTGAATTTTAAAATAACCAGAACCTAACATAGCAGCAAAGCTAAGATAAAACATTGCTCGGTCTCAACAAATTTTTTATTGAGTCCGAGCATTTTTATTTTAAGAAATGATTCGAAGATAAATTACCATAATAACTTTTCTCCTATACTTCTTTTAAAAGATCTCTATAGCCCACTAAAATTTTTATCTTCAATTGGTTATCTCAATTTCTACCAAAAAATTGTTTTGTCGTAATTGGTAAATTTATTTTCTTATTCTTAAAACGCTTGCTACTAACTATTAATGCCTTATTAACATTATTTGGTTTTTAGCATCAGCATTTCATTCATTACAATTTCGGTAATGTATTTTTTTACGCCTGTTTTATCTGTCCAGCTTCTGTTAACCAACTTACCTTCTACTGCTATTTCGTTGCCTTTAGTTAAATAAGTTTCTACCAGCTCGGCTAATTTGTTCCACGCAATTATGGTATGCCATTGAGTTTCTTTTACTTTTTCGCCTTTTTCGTTTTTATAGCTTTCGGTAGTTGCTAAAGAAAATCGGACTACTTTTTTGCCACTTTCTAGGGTTTTTAATTCTGGGTTTGCCCCTAAATTACCAATTAACTGTACTTTGTTTTGTAACATAATTTTTTTTATTATAAAGGTTAATATATTTTTATTGTGTTTAGGTATGATGATGCAAAGATGCAGACAGCTGAAAAAACTATAAGACATTTAATTATTTGTAGTCGTTTATAAGCGGTTATATACGTTTGCAATTGAATAAGTGGTTTAAATTATTGATAATCAATAGTAAAATTAAACGATGCTGTAATTTTAATTTTAGGCATTAGCTAATGTAGCCGTTAATTGAAAAACTTAAAGCTGATTTCAATATTATTGGTGATGTAGCATACGGGTATTGGCTAACGAATCAATTGGATGATGGTTTATATTTAGATCTTATTATAGTAGTTCAATCACGATATTTAATTACACTAAAAAGGCAGCTTACTAAATTATTTTGCTGGCAAGCATGTTACAAATTCGAAACTAAAAATTTGTATTTTTGATACGCTTCATTGAACAATATAACAAGCGCTAAATTATAAAAATTATGGCTTATACGGGTGGACCACTAAATGAATTAAACGGTAAAATGGGAATTTCTGCTCCTTATAAAAGTGTAGCCGTAATGAAATTGATTAAAATACATCAACCAAAAAGTAAAGAAGAATTGGTGGAGTTAATCAAATTTCATTTTGAACATAACTGTAAATGTGGCGTAAAAAGCCAAGGAACGGTGGAGGATTTTGGACGAAACCTATACAATGCTCAAAAGACCTATTGGAGAGAAAATCGGTACACACTAAAAGAATGTATTCAATGGGAATATGATTTGTTTGTAGTTCAATCACTTAAAGGTGGAGTTGTTGAGAAAAAAGCGGTTATAGAATTAGGCAATTTGTTGACCGCATATAAGGTATCTGAAGCGGAAGGATATTTAGACGAAGAACTAAGAATCGACTTAATTATAAGTAATCACCAAATGGAGGTTTGTGGAATTCAAGTAAAGCCATCAACATTTTTACTTATGAGAAGATCGGTAATTACATTTAATATAGCGGCAAATAAAAAATGGGATAAGCCAGTTTATTATCTTTACTATAATGAAAATGAAATTTTTGAAAACTTACATGCCTTGGTAAATATCATAAAAAAGAATGATTAAAAATCTGTGGCATAGGGAATTTCGAAAAAGTAAATATCAAATTTCTTAGCTATTGCTTGTGCCCGTGTTTCTCGTTTTCTGTATCAAAAAAATGCTTCAACATATTATGTAAAGCTGTTTTCACCGTACTTTTCAGTTTTTCATCTTACCACAATATTAACTGGCAAACCGCCTTTTGGCCGTAAAGTTAACAAAGGTTCTAAGGCTGGTGGTTTATTATTTGTTGGTGTTATTTTAAACTTTGGAAGTAATATGGCAAGGGCAAGTTGCATTTCCAAAAAAGCAAAGCTTTGGCCTACCGCCAAAAGGCATATAATACCAAATTAACTCTAAAATGTGACATAAATTTCGTTTTAATATTGGTGGTATTTCCGTTAAAAATACTCGCCTTAGCTGCTGGCTATGCCTGCGTTTTTTGACTCAATCTCACCAAGTTAAATTCAAAATTTTTGTCACATTTTAAACTCAAATTGGTATAACTAAATTGATGTATAGCTTTTTGCGATTCGCTTTCGAAACGTGCTGGCATAGAGGTGAGTGGTTTTTGTCAATATTTAGGGTTGTGCGTTAATTTTAACTTAGTTAAGTTAACAAAAAATGATTAAATTGAAGTCCCTTTTGATTTAAAAGCATCTTTTTTGTAATGCTAAACGTTAATATGTTATTTAATAAACATGTACTTTTATATTTATGTATTTTACTGTACATGGGTTTTGAAAAGACCTATGGATATCAAATAAATATTGATTCATCTATTCAAATAAATTCAACAAATAAGGCAATTGAACAATGTTGGCAACTAAGGCAAACAAATTCTAAACAAGCTATTAATTATTGTCACCAAGCACTAATTGCATTAAAAACAGATAATAGAAAATGCAAAGTACTAAATTATACTGGTGTAGTTCATGTACATTTGTCAAATTTAGATAGTGCATATATTTATTTCAAAAAGGCGTTAAATGAAGCATTTATTACTAATAATTTTTTAGAAATGGGTTTTGCATATAACAACTTAGGTAACTATTATATTCAAAATTCTAATTATGTATTAGCAACAAAATATATATATAAAGCACATAAAATTTTTGAAGAACAAAATAATAAAAGCGGTATTGCCTACAGTTTAGTTAAGTTAACCGAATTATATGTAAAGCAAGAAAAATATGAAAAAGCTTTAGATACTTTAAGATCAGTATTAAAAATTAGAGCGTCCTTAAATGATTTTAAAAAAGTAGCATTTACCCAAAGGAGAATGGTAGCCGTTTACCTAAAAAATAATGAGATCGATAGTGCTGAAATGCTTTTAAAACATATTTTTACTGAAAATTTAATCAAAAATAACCAAGTAGCCCGAGCATATTACTTTGATATTTTGAGTGAAATTTTTTACAAACGTAAAGCTTATAAAAATGCATTAAACTTTAGGCTAAGATCTATTGAACTATACAGAAAAATAAATAATAAAAAAGGTGAAGCAGTAGGCTTATATAAAATAGCACAAATTTATTTTGCAACTGATGATTTAACAAATGCAGAAAACTTTACGCTTAAATCAATTAAACTAGCAAAATCAATTGGTAATAAAGAAATAAAACTGAAAAACTTTTTATTAATATCTCAAGTTTATAATGCAAATAAAGACTACAAAAATGCATATTTATTTTTTAATGAATACAGTCAGCTTAATGATACGATTAATTCTAAAATTAGAGGCAATAACATTTTGGCTTTAGAGAAAGCTTATATTCAAGAGAAGGCTGAAAGTAAAAATCGCTTACTAAAAAATGAAATAATCTATAATAAAAGGATAAGAAAAAACTTAATAGCTTTCTTAGTGCTTTTAAGTTTTTTGGCCATTTATTTAATGTTTGTAGTCTATACAAAGCGAATTGCAAATAGGCGTTTAATTGCTTCAAACAATGCCAAAGACAGATTTTTTTCAATATTGGCACATGATATAAAAGGTCCAATGTCAAACATAAAATTGATTGTTGATTTGTTAAACGCTGATACAAGCAAAATTAAAATCAACAAGCAAGAGGGCTTACAAAAAAAATTAAAATATTCGGTAGACAATTTAATTGAACTCATTAATAGACTTATTCAATGGTCAAAAGCAACTACTGGCCGAATGCACTTTAACCCCGTAAACTTTTCTATTAATAAAGAAATTGAGGCAGTTGTTGCATTAACTAAAGTTTACGCCATTGCTAAAAAACAAAACTTAACTTACAATGTTAGTAAAGATTACTTGGTATTTGCTGACAAAGAAATGGTAAGTACCGTATTGAGGAATTTGGTGACTAATGCCATAAAATTTACTCCTGAAAATGGTTCGATACAATTATTTTCAAGAAAAAAAAATAACAAAATAGAAATACTTATAAAAGATACTGGAATAGGCATGACAAAACAAACAATTTATGATATTATTTACAAAGATGAGATCAATTCTACCAGAGGAACTAATAATGAAAAAGGAACAGGCATTGGTTTGTCAATATGTAAAGAGTTGGTAGAAATTACCAAGGGCAAATTTTGGATTAAAAGTAAACTTAATAAAGGTAGCAAATTTTACTTTTCGCTGCCTTTGGCAAACTAATAAACTCTATTGCCATTAACATATTTTACCACAAAGGCATCTTTAAACCCTTTAGCTTTAAGCTGTGCGCAGTATTGTTGTACTTTGCCATAGTCAAAAAAGTAACCACTTAAAAATCGTTTTATATTTCCAATGTCATCAATTTCAATAGGTGCGATTTGCATAAAAAGAGGATCGTTTAATTTTGCTAAAGAAGCCGATGCAAATATCTGAACTTTATAAACTATTTTATCCTTTGAAGAATTAATATCATAAGTTTCGCTGTTTTCACTATGAGGAATTGATACAGTATTTTCAATTAGGATATTATTTTCTATCGGCATGTTTTTTTCATTCATCGTTTCAACCGCATTAATAAATGCCACATTACCTTTACTTTCTACTAAATTTTTATATTCTTTAAATGCCCGGTAAATGGCACTTGCAATTATTTCTTGTCCATAAGTTGATTTTAAGAAATCTTCTTCCTTACGGTTAGTTAAAAAACCACTTTCTATTAAAACCGAAGGCATCGCTGTTTTGTACAACACCAAAAAACCAGCTTGTTTTACGCCTCTACTTTTTCTGCCTGCCCGTTGGCTAAATTGCTTCTCTACCAAATCTGCAAAAAATATACTTTGATCTTGATAAGCATTTTGAAAAAGTGAAAACGAAATATGTGCCATTGGCGAGTTAGGGTCAAAACCATCGTAGTGATTCGAATAATCTGTTTCAGAAAGAATTACACTATTTTCTCGCTTGGCAACATTTAAATTACTTTCGGTTTTATGTAAACCCATTACATAAGTTTCTGTACCATAAACCGATGATTTATTTGATGCTGCATTGCAATGTATAGAAATAAACAAATCAGCATTATTGCGGTTTGCTATAGCACTACGCTCGTGCAACTTTACAAAAACATCTGTTTCGCGGGTTAAAATCACCTTAACATAAGGAAATGACTCTTTAATATAATCCCTTAATTGTTTGGCTACTTTTAAGGTAAGATGTTTTTCTTTCGAATGTCTTCCACTACAACCTCCGTCGTGTCCGCCGTGGCCAGCATCTATAACCACCGTTTTTACTTCGTAACTAGCTGGTTTAGGGTAATTAAATGCACTACTAATTAATACCACAATTGTTAGTAGCGCAATACGTTGTATATTTAATAAATTTCTTTTCACTATTTTTAACTCTGTGTTTTGACTTTAAGATTAAGATTTGGATTAATTTTCAGCCAATATATTTAAAGTAACCTTATCATCAACCGTATATTTTACATAGCAGCCGTTTTAACGCAAATAATCATTTTTTTTGGCATAACTACAAGTGTTTTTGCCCAAAAAACTATACAAAATAGGGGAGGCGTTGTTAATAAAGTGAAAAATAATTTAGATAGCTTATCTAAAACAGACAATTTTAGAAAAGTAGGCGCTGTTGACACTTTAACAACAGACTCTTTGGCAATTGACAGCCTATCTTCTCAAAGGCCCAAATTACCAACTGCAGCAGGTGATCTTGATTCATCTGTTTTTACCGATGCCCAATTAATTGTTTATGATGTAGAAAATGAAATGATTCATTTATATGGAAAGGCACATGTAAAATATGACAACATTGATGTAAAAGCACACGAAATACATTTTAACTACGCCGATAAAACATTTACTGCTTTGGCCGATACCATAAAAAATGACTCAAAAAACGATGAAGTAATCATGACGGAAAGCGGTAAAGAATATCGTGCTAGTGAAATGGTTTATAACTATGAAACTAAAAAAGGAAAGATAAATCAACTAATAACAAGCGACGAAGGGGAAGGTATTATTTTTGGTAATGAAGTTAAGAAGAATGAATACGATGAACTGTTTGCACAAGATGCCTATTATACAACCTGTAAAGCCGATCATCCTCACTTTCGTATTAATGTAAACAAGGTTAAGATCATACCAAAAACGGCTATTTATAGCGGGCCAGCTAATTTGGTAATTGCAGATGTGCCAACTCCCTTAGTGCTACCATTTGCATTTTTTCCTTTAAATGAAGATAGAGCAAGTGGCATCATTTTACCAACTTATGGCGAAAGCCCGGGTACCGGTTTTTATTTAAGACAAGGTGGTTTTTATTGGGCCATAAATGATTATGTAGATTTGGGTTTGCTTGGCGATATTTCTACCAATGGAAGTTGGCGAATTAATTTGGCATCACAATACCGATTGAAATACCGTTTTAATGGCAACATTAATTTATCGTTGGGCCGTTTGTTCGAAAACGACCGTATTAGCCCAGCTTTTCAAAAAAATAACGAATTTAGTATTCGTATTACCCATAGTCAAGATGCAAAAGCTCGGCCAAATGGCACCTTTAGAGCCAACGTAAATATTGCATCAAATGGTTATCAACGCAATTACAATACTACCTCGCAACGCTCATTAGATAATGTGTTGAGTTCATCGGTTGCCTACAACTATACCTTTCCTCGTGCGCCTTTTTCTTTTTCAACTGCTTTTAGGCATAGCTCAAATTTAAATACCAATGCTTTTACACTTAATTTACCACAGCTTAATTTAAATATGCGCGCCATTTATCCTTTCGAAAAAAAAGTTAGGGTTGGTAGCAAAAAGTGGTACGAAAATACGCAGCTGAGTTATTCTGGCTCTTTTAATAATGAGTTAAACACGTTAGATAGTTTAATATTTAAAAAAGAAACCTACCGCAATTTCGAAACCGACATCAGTCACAGTATTCCAATAAGTACCAGTTTTAAATTTTTGAAGCATTTTACATTGAGTCCCAGTATTCGCTATGAGGAAAATTGGTTTTTTAAATATTTAGATTATAGGTATGAGTCGGATTCGATACCAGAAAACTCAGAGACAAAAGGCCTATTAGTTGTAGACACTTTAAACGGTTTTGTAGCATCAAGAGAGTTTGGCAATATTGGCCCAAGCTTAAGCACTAATTTGTATGGTATTTTTAATTTTAAAAAAGGTAAGATAAAAGCTATTAGGCATGTATTGTCACCACGGTTATCTTATAACTTTCTGCCCGATTTTTCTACTACTTTTTGGAACAACTACCAAACCTTACAATATGAAACCCCTTTTGGTAACGACACCACTATTGTGCGCACTCGTTTTATTGGTAAAAGAACCAGCAGGCAACAACAAAGTAGCCTTTCGTTAGGTTTAGGTAATCGTTTTGATATGAAGGTAAGAACGCCCAAAGACAGTTTAAATAAAGAAAAGAAAGTTGAATTGTTGCGAAGTTTAAATTTTAATACTGGCTACAATTTTGCTAAAGACTCGTTTAAAATGAATGACATTAACATGACTGTGGCAGCTGATTTTCTAAATAAATTTACTATAAACTTTAATGCCAGTTTTAGTCCCTATGTTTTTTATATTAACGAAAATGGAAATATTATAAATATAGACAGGTATTTAATTAAGAGAAAAGTTAATAGAAAATTAGCCCGTTTTAAAACAGCCAGTTTACGAGTAAATACCCGCTTTAGTGATGGCGATTTTGTTGCTACCGAAACTAGCAACTATGGCAGTGAAGCTCAAATTTTTGAATTGAATGAATACCCCGAACGCTTTTTGGATTTTAGCCAGAAATGGAGCATCGGCCTTAGTTATGTTTTAGGTTTTAGTAAACAATACAATAATATTGCTTTAACTGATTCAATAGCCATTACTCAAAACAACCTAAACGCAACATTCGATTTTACTTTAACCGATAAATGGAAACTTAACGGCAGCTCGGGTTATAATTTTAAAACCAAAGAACTCACCTATACCCGCCTAAACATTACGCGCGATTTGCATTGCTGGCAAATGAGTTTTAATTGGGTACCTTTTGGCGACCTTAAAAGTTATGATTTTAGAATTAACGTAAAAGCTGCGGTACTACAAGATTTAAAGTTAACCAGGCGTAGACAATGGTACGATTTTTAATATAACATATTTTTAAACCAATTGTGCTATGGCTTTTTTTGTAAGATGCAATAACGCATCTTACAAAAAAGCTGGTTATTTTAATAACACCAAATTGGCACAAACTACTGAAAATCCTTCTTCACTTCATTCCATATATCATCCATTTCTTCAAGCGTCATTTCGGTAAGTGGTTTTTTATTGGCCACAGCTTGTTGTTCCATAGCCTTAAACCGACTAATAAATTTTTTGTTAGTTCGCTCCAATGCGGTTTCTGGATCTACCTTAATAAACCGAGCATAGTTAATTAATGAAAACATTAAATCGCCAAATTCAGCTTCCGTTCTTTGCTGTCCTTCATTTGCAATAGCCTCTTTTAATTCCGCAGTTTCTTCTTCTACTTTTTCCCAAACCTGTTCGGTAGTTTCCCATTCAAAGCCAACCTGTTTTACTTTTTCTTGTATACGATATGCCTTTACCATTGCTGGTAACGATTTTGGTACACCTTCCAAAACCGATTTTTTACCTTCCTTCAATTTAAGTTTTTCCCAATTCAATTTTACTTCTTCTTCATCAGCTACTTTTACATCACCATAAATGTGTGGGTGGCGATTTACTAATTTATCGCAAACCCCGTTAAGCACATCTGTAATGTCAAAGGCTTTTTTTTCAGCTCCAATTTTAGCGTAAAATACTAAGTGCAACATCACATCGCCCAACTCCTCTTTAATGCCATTTAAATCATCGTCAATAATTGCATCGGCTAACTCGTAAGTTTCTTCTATAGTTAAGTTGCGTAAACTTTGCAAGGTTTGTTTTTTGTCCCAAGGGCATTGCTCTCGCAACTCATCCATTATGGTAAGCAATCTATCAAAGGCTTTAAGTGCGCTTTGTCTGTTGTTGTTCATTGTTAGTAAAATTGTAAGGCAATGTAACAAAAAAAGATAAATCGCTAATAATCGATCTAAAATTTAGGTAAGAAAAGAAATCATAATTAGTGTGACACCAAAAAATTGCTCAATTCTAAAATAGCTTATAGTGCCAAAAATAATGGTGTTGCATGTTGTATTTGAACAGCCATTTGTGTTAGTGTATCGTTATTGGTTTTTACTTCAAATCAAATATAAAACCAATACCAGCTTGGTATATTAAGTCACCTGATGATTTAAAGCCACTATTAAATATAAAAAAATTGTTACCTTCTGCTACTATAGAAAATTTGGGGCTTATTCTTTTTTGCAAACCAATATTGCCACCTAAAAATATATTATTATCACCATCACTTACCAATTGATGAATAAATTTTGTTGTGGCATATAAAGCAAAACCATCGTTAGGGTGAAACGAAAAATAAAGCGGCACAGTTTGACGACTAACAAAGTTTTCAAAAGCAGAATATTGATATTCAAAAGCTGCCCCAACTGCCATGGCAAATTGAGATGTTTCATTGCCAAAGAATTGATACTTACCATCAATAGCAATATTTAAAGATGAAGATAGCTTTAACCCCATATCAAAATTATCAGCTACTCCGTAACGGCTAAAAAATTCTACGTGTGGCACAAGAGCATTTCCTAATTCTCCACCAATAAAATCAGTACCATTTGCACCATAAGCAGCAACCGATATACCTAATATTGTTTCATCTTCAGGTAATGTTTTTGCTGTTTGCAAACTACTAATTTGGGCACAAGCACTTAATAAAAGTGAAAGTGACAGTAAGATGAAAAGTTGGTTTTTCATTTGATAAAGATAGTATTTTTAATAGAAGTTTGAATAAATAAAATTTAAAGGCAATTAATTGCATGGGTACTTTTAAAACCATTGTTATTAACCAAAAGCCTAAAACAATTACAATTGGGCGCAATAAATATTACGTTATTACACTAACTTTTAACATAAACATTGCCACCACCTACTGCTAACATAGGGTTGGGGCGTACAAAACGGCCTTAGTGAAGTATTACTAACACTAACTTTTAAAATTGAACCTTGAAAGCTTTGAAAATACATATAGTCGATTGGCAATTGTTGCGGGTTAGTTAGCACAAGCGGTTCACTATTAAATGTTTGGTTAGCTGCTTGGTCAACCAATTGATATGGCGTAGTAAACATAGCAGCCGAGGTTTAATTGGAATTACAGTTATCAACAACATTTACCAAAATTTGATTAATCACACCTAAATTAGAAAGATCAAGTGTAACTCTTTCTTGCGTTAAAGCAATACTGGTGGGTGATGAAAAAAATAAACCAAAATTATGAAAACATATCATAACATATAAATTATAATAAATACATTTATGGTTAAAATGATTGAAGGAGTTAAATTATTTGTGGCGGTTTAGATAATATTTTTGAGTTTCATTCCAATTTAAGTTGATAGGTTTCAGTTAATTTAAAGTTGCGCTGTACTTTTAGTATTTACAAACGATCTTAAAAAAGAAAATAAATAGTTATAAAAGATAATTCTTAAATCGTTTAATGCAGTTGATTCAATTCCCTAACTTTACCCAACAAAAATATAGCAATCAATTATATGGCAAAGCCAACTAAAAAAATGTTGTTGTTAGATGCAATGGCATTAATATATAGAGCCTATTATGGTGTGGGAGATAATTTTTTCTTTAATAGCAAAGGCTTAAACACAACTGCAATGAATTTGTTTACCAGCAGCCTACATCGTTTTATTAGCAAAGAACAACCTACCCATATTGCAGTAGCTTTTGATACCCAAGCCCCAACCGAGCGTGATAAACTTGTAGACGATTACAAGGCTGGTCGGCCAGAAATGCCAGAAGATATTATTAACGCTATACCTTGGATAAAACAAATATTAGCCGGTTTTAGAATTCCTATTATTGAATTAGATGGTTATGAAGCGGATGACGTAATTGGCACTTTAGCTAAGCAAGCTGCCAAAGAAGATTTTACCGTTTATATGGTAACGCCCGATAAAGATTACGGACAACTGGTAGAAGAAAACATTTTTATGTACAAACCGCCTTTTAGAGGAAAGCCTGAAGAAATTTATGGCGTACCCGAAATATTGGCCAAATGGGATATTGAACGGATAGATCAAGTAATTGATATGTTGGGCCTTATGGGCGATAAAGTTGATAACATACCAGGCATACCGGGCGTTGGTGAAAAAACGGCTTGTAAATTATTGAAGCAATTTGGTACTATTGAAAATTTGTTAGAAAATACCGATCAACTAAAAGGTAAGCTTAAAGAAAAAGTAGAAGAACATGCAGAATTAGCTCGAATGTCAAAAAAACTGGCCACCATAATTTTAGATGTACCAGTAAAATATAACTTTGAAGATTTTAAATTAGAAGAACCTAACAATAAAGTTTTGGCACCTATTTTTGCAGAGTTAGAATTTAGAACTTTAGGGCAACGCATTTTAGGCGAAGGTTATAACATAAACCTATCAAATAATAAAAAGGGACAACCTACTTTATTTGACCAACCTAATGATGTAACAAAAGTACAAAAAACAGTAAAACCAACTGGCAAAACTATTAAAGATGTAAAACACGATTATAAATGTGTTGATACCGATGAAGCGATAGCAGATTTAATAAAGCATCTTAAAAAACAAACCATAATTTGCTTTGATACCGAAACTACAGGTATTGATGCCAACGAAGCAGAACTGGTTGGGCTATCTTTTGCTACCGAACCGCACAAAGCATTTTATGTGCCAGTTGATAGCGATTTTGATAAAGCAAAAGCTACCGTTGCTAAGTTTAAGCCCATTTTAGAAAATGAAAAGATAGCCAAAATAGCGCAAAACATTAAGTACGATGTTTTGATGTTAAAATGGTACGAAGTAGCAGTAAAAGGTACATTAGAAGATACCATGCTTGCCCACTATTTGTTAGCACCCGAAATGCGCCATAAGATGGATATAATGGCGGAAACTTATTTAAATTATACCCCTGTTGCCATTGAAGAACTAATTGGTAAAAAAGGAAAAAAACAGGGTAAAATGAGCGATGTACCAATTGCCCAAATTACCGAATATGCCGCCGAAGATGCCGACATTACTTTACAGCTATTTCATTATTTAAAACCAAAAATTGAAGAACAAAAACTAAGCAGTTTATACAATGATGTTGAAATGGCATTAGTACCTGTTTTGGTTGAAATGGAGTACAATGGAGTAAATCTTAACAAAGCATTTTTAAACGATTATTCGCAAGTACTTACAGAAGATATTATAGGTTTGAGAGATAAAATTTATGAACAGGTTGGGGCAGAATTTAATTTAGATTCGCCCAAGCAATTAGGTACCATGTTGTTTGATAAAATGGAAATTCCTTACAAGGGGAAGAAAACCAAAACGGGCCAGTACAGCACCAACGAAGAAACGTTATTGAAACTAGCAGAGGAACACAGCATCGTAAACGACATATTAGAATATCGCACTTCTAACAAACTAAAATCAACTTATGTTGATGCTTTGCCCAATTTAATCAACCCAAAAACGGGTAGAATACATTCGTCTTTTAATCAGGCGGTAGCGGCAACAGGTCGCTTAAGTTCTAACAATCCAAACTTACAAAACATACCCATACGTACCGAAAAAGGGCGTAAAGTGCGCGAGGCTTTTATTCCCCGTAGCGAAGAGTTCACCATTTTATCGGCCGATTATTCGCAAGTGGAATTACGCATTATTGCTGCGCTTAGTAAAGACGAAGCCATGATACAAGCCTTTAAAGATGGCATTGACATACATAAAGTTACGGCTTCAAAAGTGTACAAAATTGATGTTGATGAGGTGACCGACGAAATGCGGCGCAACGCCAAAACAGTAAACTTTGGCATTATCTATGGCATTTCGGCTTATGGTTTAAGCCAGCGTTTAAAAATACCACGCAAAGAAGCCCAAACTTTAATTGACGAATATTTTACAGAATATCCTTCAATAAATAAGTATATGGAAGATATGAAAACCTTTGCCAAAACCAATGGTTATGTAGAAACCTTATTGGGTCGCCAACGAAGGTTGAAGGACATAAACTCAAAAAATGCCACCGTGCGAGGCTTTGCCGAACGCAACGCCATCAACTCGCCCATACAAGGCACGGCTGCCGATTTAATTAAAGTAGCCATGATAAAAATTCACGAAGCAATGCAGCAACGCAATATGCAATCAAAATTAATATTACAAGTACACGATGAGTTGGTTTTTGATGCCCACAATAAAGAAACAGAAGAATTGCGTAAATTAGTAATTGACAATATGAGTACTGCAATGGAAATAGCCGTTCCCTTAATAGTTGACTCTGGCTTGGGTAATAATTGGTTAGAAGCGCATTAATTTTTAATTAACATATCATCAAAAAAAGGTATCATCTTTTTAGTTTATAAACAGGTAAAATTTTTGAAGCATAACGGTTGAGCCTTGTAGAGACGGGCTCCCCGCTATCCATTCCAACTCCTCGCTCCTCTGCGTTACGCTGTGGGGTTTCCATTACTATCGGGGCTAAAATGGTAGCTTTGCTGTTGCGTGGGTAGTTTTCTAAAAACCTAAAAAAAGATAATGAATTATATCAATAGTAACGGAGTATAAAAATTGGTCAAATATAGCGTTCAAAATAAGTTATCGATTTCTCGGGTCAATATTTATATTTTCCTTTAAGTATTTATTTTCCGCTACAGGTTTTAAAACCTTGTCTTTTCTGGTTGGGTACTTTGCTAAATCGTTCTTAGGCCGAGTTGGTCTTTTTTCAAACCCACCACCACAATTAGAACATACATTTTTTAAAATATTTTCAACACAATTTTTACAAAAGGTACATTCATAACTACATACCATTGCATCGTCACTATCATTTGGCAATGGTTTGTCACAATTTTCACAGTTTAGCCTAATTTCTAACATGTTTTTTATGGCTTTAAATACTCACAGTTATTCTTTAAAATGCCATCAATGCTATTTTTTCTAAACCTACTGCATTACCGTTGCAAACTTTTGCTTTAACTTGGCTCGCTCGTTAGGTAGCATTTGTTCTAATTGATCAAAAGCATCTAAACCACACTCTAAAAAACTGCTATACTCCGTAATATCCGGTTTATAACCAACAGGGCTATTTAACAACAACTCATCTGGGCTGAGTACCGCATAATAAGGTTGCGAGTTATTAACAAAAGTTTCCGTTTGCATAGTTGCCCAAACTTCTCCTTTTTTATCAATTTTTTGTTTTCTGCCCGTACTACTTATAAAGTCGTGTACTTTATCTTCTGGTAATTCTTTTTTATCATCTACATACAACGATATCAATACAAAATCTTCGTTTAGTTTTTCAAAAATTTCTGGTTGATTCCAAACATTTTCTTCCATTTTACGGCAATTAACACAAGCCCAACCTGTAAAATCTAACAATATAGGTTTGTTTACCTTTTTAGCATAAGCCAAACCTTTTTCATAATCTTTATAACAATTCAAATCTAAAGGGCAATTACTTTGCTTTTCGTATAAAGAATAAAATAAAGGCGGTGGAAAACCACTTAGTAACTGTCGGTTGGCATATTTACTATTAGTTAAACCAGGCAGCAAGTAAATTAAAAAAGCTACCGTTAATACCCCAAGCCCAATACGTGGGAAGCTCAATTTTTTAATGGGGCTATCGTGTGGAAATTTAATTAAACCAAATAAGTAAGCTGCCAAACCAGCAGCAATTAAAATCCATAAGCCAAAGAAAATTTCACGTGGTAAAATACCCCATTCTTTTACTAAATCAGCATTTGATAAAAACTTAACTGCTAAGGCTAACTCTACAAAACCTAAAACTACTTTAACCGTATTAAGCCAACCACCACTTTTAGGTAAGCTACTTAGCATACCTGGAAATAGTGCAAATATGGCAAATGGAACACCAAGCGCAAGGCCAAAACCTCCCATACCGGCAGTTAATTGCATAGCACCACCATCGCTACTTAAAGCACCTGCTAATAATGAACCTAAAATTGGGCCTGTACAAGAGAAAGAAACAAGGGCTAATGTTAATGCCATAAAGAAAATACCAATTAGGCCTCCTAAGTTTGAAGCAGAATCGGCCTTGTTGGCGATACTACTTGGTAGCGTAATTTCAAAATAACCGAAAAATGAAATGGCAAAAACTACAAATATTACAAAAAATGCAAGGTTTAAATATTCATTAGTACTTATTTGATTAAAAATATCGGGTGCTACAGAATCGAATATATGAAAAGGTAAACTGAAAATTATGTATATTAAAAATATAAACAAGCCATACAATAGCGCATTAAAAACACCTTTCTTTCGGTTGTCACTACCTTTGGTAAAATAGCTTACCGTAAGCGGTATCATTGGGAAAACACATGGTGTTAATAAGGCAACCAACCCCCCTAAAAAGCCAAGTACAAATATACCCCAAATACCTTTTCCTCCTTGTTGTTCTTCTTCTGTACCGCAATCGTTAATTGGGTTGTTTACATCAACATTTTCAATTATGTATTTCGAATCTTTGCCAAGGTTGGTTGGTAAATCACCTACTGGTATTAAACCGAGATCTATGCTTTGTTCTTTACTTAAATCAAACTCAAATTCAATTTCTTCTGGTGGTAAGCATTTTTCATCATCGCAAGTCATAAACACTAAATAGCCAGATAGTTTTTCTTTTATACCATTTACTTTTATTGGCATTTTGTATTCAACCGCTTTGGCAAATTTTTTAATATCCATATCAAAAAGCTTATCAAAGCCTTCTTTTGTATGTTTACTTGTTTCTATTGATTTAGCTAATAAAAATTTTACGTTTTTATTTTCAGTAAATTCAATAGCTGTTGGCTCTGGTCCACCTTCTTCTACTTCTTGTGAATAGATATACCAACCATCTTCTATAGTGGCGTTAAAAAATAAATCAAAACTATTCTCTGCTGTTTTAACACTACGCATGCTCCAATTTACGGGGTCTAATATGCCTTGGTTTTTTTCGGCAGAAGCTATTGCCAATCCTCCATCATTTACATTATTAGTTTTTGTGGATAGTTGCGCTACTTTTTTAGGTTTAGGTTCACTTTTTACAACCGTGTTTGGTTCATTTTTTTTTATTGTTGAATTAGCTGTTGTATTCGAACTTGCTTTTGGTGTTGAACTTGCGCCTAAACTGGTTTTTGACTTTCCTACTTTTAAAACATAGTCGAAATCTACATCTTCTGGTGGTAAACATTTTTCATCATTACAAGTCATAAAAGTTAAATAGCCTGTAATTTTTGCACCTTTTTTTGCCAATTTAACTCGTTGTGTAAAGTCAGTTTTGCCTTTAAACTTCTTCACTTCCATATCAAACAACTTATCAAAGCCTTCAATAAAGTCGCCTTCTTCTTTGGTGTTGCCTATTAAGCTATAGCGCGATTTTCGGGGTTCAAACTCAAAGGTAGTTGGCACAGGGCCGCCTTCTTCTAAATTTTGCGAATATATATACCAGCCTTTTTCTACAGTTGCAGTTGCTACCAAATCAAACTCACCATTTCCCAAATCTTTTTGTTGAAAGCTCCAACTAACGGGATCTTCTATTTGGCCAAACAATAATGTAGTAAACAGTAAATTTATGAATAGTAGGAAAAATCTCATGTAATATAAATTTTGCACAAAAATAAGCCTTAATTTTTAATCATTATCACAAATTGGCGACATTTCACATCTTAAATAATGTAAATGCTATTACCATAAAAAGGGTGGTATTGTTAGTGTTTACGGGCGTTTCGATACAATTTGGCTAATGTTAAATATTTGAAATTATGTATTAATTATCGTAAACACACCTAAAACCAAGATGGTTTAAGCCAGAATCTTTGTCGGTTGTTTGAAAACGTTTGGGTATAAAACCACTGCAATAATCATAATCGCACAAAAAACTGCCCCCTTTTATAATTTGTTGGCCTTGGGGTGTAGTAGAGCTGGTCCATTCCCATACGTTTCCAAATACATCATAAAGGCCAAACTGGTTTGCCTTAAATTGGCCAACTGGTGCTGTTTTTTTCTTATAACCATCTTTACCTTCGTCTAACACGGGAAAAGGCCCTTGCCAAACATTTCCAACTATAATAGAGTCACCTGCCAAAATATCCCACTCATTTGCCGTTGGTAATCTGCCTCCTTTACTACTGCAAAACGCCTCTGCGTCGTAATAACTGATGTGTGTTACCGGTTGTTTTTGCCCAGCTTTAGTTTTACCATCGGGTTTTTGCCAATTGGCAAACTCAACAACTTCCCACCCATTTTTTTCGGTTGAAAAAACGCCACTCCACTTAAAACTGTCTGCTGTTGTGGTATAATTTTTTTTTTCAACAAATTGTGCAAATTCCGTTACCGTAATTTCATATTTATTTACCGAAAACTGATGTTGTGGAATTAAAACTAACTCATTATTAAAGCTTTCGTTATTAATTTGATTATTACAAGAGAGTAACGAAATGAACATAAAACTGACACAAAAAAATTGCTTCATAAAAAAAATAGTTAAAAGATCTTAAATAACTATTTATGATCTTTTAACAAAGCGTGATATTTTACCAAATTGTATATCGGTTTCTTTATTATTTTACCAATATTTACCGCTCTTCTTTTGGCTACATCTCTCAAAATATCTTCAAAAAAGAAAGCAATTGAGCCTATAAAATTGGTTTCCACCTCTTTGTAATTTTCATAACTGCAAACGTGTATATCAATAAAAATTAACAATCCATTTTCAACTATTTTTCTTATGTATGGATCTTCTTTATTGTCAGATAAAAATCTGGAAAAAGAAGCGAGATAAACATTTGCATTGGGTTTCATGTACACATTTTTGAAAACCTCTTGTTTATCCATATTATATTTTTCTTCCAATTTTTTAGATAGTAAGTCGGGCATTTTTTTGTAAAAATATTCACTCATTAATTTTTTACCAAAATAAGAACCGCTGCCTTCATCGCCCAAAACATAACTTAACGCTGGTAGCTTTTGGCTTACATTGCCTTTACCATCATACCAGCAACAATTACTACCAGTACCAAGTATACAGGCTATTGAAGGTGTGCCTATGGTTGCTGTTGCAAAAGCTGCTGCGCTTAAATCGTGCCCAATATTTAACTTAGCATTGGTAAAATATTGCGAAAAAGGAATTTTAATATTTTCGGCCATAATTTCGTTTGAAACTCCTGCACCATAAAAATGTAACTCTTCAATATCTTCGGCATATTTGTTCAACTCAAAATTATTATTAAGTTCGGCTAATATAAAATCTCGATTATGAAAATAAGGGTTAAAACCCTTGGTATAAAATTCGGCGACTGTATCGTTATCTTTATTAACCAATAACCAATCGGCTTTTGTCGATCCACTATCTGCAATTAAAATCATTTTACCTTTTTATATTAAAACGCAATATACAAGTGAAATTGGAAATTATTTATTATTTATTGTTTGAATTTAAAAATAAAAGAATGGTTTGTTGCAACTCTTTTAGGGTATTGTCTCATCTTACGTATATGGTTAATATGATTAAGCTATAAAAATGTGCATTTGAACTTAATTGATTTAATAGCGTATAGCTAATCAGTCGGGTTATGTGTTTAATATTTATGTTATGAATAGATTTAGGCTCGCGTCGCTATTGTTGTTGTGTGTTATTAATATTTTTTGCCTTGCTCAGCCAATTGGTTTTAGAGTTGATGAACAAAAAGTAAAAAACTGTGTTCCATATATTGAGATACCAACTAATTTATATGAAGACATTATTGATGATAATGGTAGAGCGCCTACCTCAATAAATAGAGATGCAAATTATACCATACCAGTGGTATTTCATATTATTCATAAAGATAGTATAGGTAATATAAGCGACGAACAGGTTTATAATGCTTTAGATATATTAAATCAAGATTTTAATGCTATCAACCCTGATATAATTGGAGTACCTGATACTTTTAAAAATATAATAGGTAATGCTAATGTAACATTTAAGTTAGCTCAACAAGCACCAAACGGTAGCTGTAGTAATGGTATAAATCGCTATCTTTCCCCTTATAGTGAGAAATGGGATTTCTACTGGACTGACGATGGCCAGTATTTTCTTGATGAAATAAGATCAACTTATTATTGGGATGTTGATAAATATTTAAACATCTACGTAGTTAATTATTCAGAAAATTCTGGCATTTCAGCTTTCCCATACCAAGTAGAAGCAAGATTGAACGGCAAAAAGTGGTTAGATGGAATTATGATACGGCACTACAACTTGGGTAATATTGAAACCGCTATTGATAATGCTTTACCTCATGTTTTGGCACACGAAGCAGGACATTATTTTAACCTCTTGCACGCATGGGGCAACTGGTGGTACCCAGGCTCTTCAGAGTTAGATTGGTATATTGATTGTAACCAACAAAACGAAAATTGCCCCGATTTTTATTGCAGTAGCGATGATTTAGTGAAAGATACCCCTAATTGCAAAGGCTTCAATAACTACATTTGCCCAGGTGAACTTTTAAATACCTGTGTTGATGAAGAAAATGACTTGCCTGACAATACTCAAAATATTATGGATTACTCTTGCATGATAATGTTTACTGAAGGGCAGGTGCAACGTATGCACGAAGCATTAAATTCAAACATTGCAAAAAGAAATAATCTATGGAGTGAGGAAAACCTAAATTATACTTTAAACTGCACCAATACAGTTGCAGCACAACCATGCTACCAAATTTATAGCTCTTACATTAGAGGGTTAGATGTGGTACAAAACAATTATGGCTATATAATGACCAATGCTTATGATACCCAAATAAAAGCAAGGTATAAAATAAACGATGGTGATTGGGTAGAACTTCCCGAAACCGATAAGTACTACTTTCCTATTCAAAATATTGAAAAATGCGCAGCATATCAAATTCAAATTAGCGAAAAATGTGGTGATATTTTTAGCCCTTGGACTACTAATCGTTTTTTCTATACAAATGGCGAAGATGTTCAATTTACCTCAACAAACAAATTTACTACTACTATTGAAAAACAAGACGAAACGGCGTTTAATGCCAATGATGCAAGTATTACCATTAATGCTATAAATGGTACCCCTCCTTATACATTTAACTGGTCAACCGGCGATACTACTAATGCACTAACCAATATTATGCCTGGTAAATACTATGTAACCGTAAGCGATAGCAGTGGTTGTAGTATTACAGATGCAATTGTAATTGAAAAACTATATTGCGATAGTTTGGAAGTGACAGTTAATCATACCAATCAAAAATATAATAATACTGCAGATGGAAACATTGAAATAGTAGCAAATGGTGGCCCTATGCCGTATACCTATTTATGGTCCAACGGTAATACCAGTAGCCAAATTGATAGTTTGTTACCAGGCGAATATTGGTTTGTTTTAGAAGATAGTTTTCAATGCCAAATTATAGATACCATAAAAATAGATGCTGTTGATTGTAGCACATTAAACACAACTTTTACTAGTAGTGATGAAACAGACTTTAAAGCTTTTGACGGATTTATAGAAGCGCAAGTAAATGGTGGAGTTCCTCCATATAATTACAATTGGAGCGTAAATGATACTACAGCATTAATTAGCAACTTAACTGTTGGTGATTATTTTTTAACTACTACTGATTTTATTGGCTGCCAAACTTTTGATACCATTACTGTAAAGGCCGCTTATTGTAACAACTTAACTATTGATATTTTGACCACCAATTTAAGTTACCGTAACGCAAATGATGCTACTGCTTTAGCCACACCTTTTGGAGGTAAACCACCTTATACCTTCAACTGGTCAACAGGCGATACCTTACCATTAACAAACAACTTAAATGCAGGCACTTATTCGCTTCAAGTTATTGATAGCAATTTATGCGAAAGCGAAGTAATTTTTGACATTAACCTATACGATTGCGATAATTTTAATGTTAACTTTAATACTTCTTATATTAACTATATAAATTCAAATGATGGTGCTATTCAAATTACCTCGCATAATGGATACGATCCTTTACAAATATTATGGTCTACCGGAGAAACAAATAACGGAATTACTAATTTGTATGCAGGCGATTATTGGGTTGAAATAAAAGATTCATTAGGCTGCGTTTTTACAGATACACTTGTTGTTTCAAATGTAGATTGCGACAGTTTACAACTCAATATCGCTACAACAAATCAAACTTACTATAACCAAAATGGAGGCAGCATTTCAATTGAAGTTGAAAATGGTATTATGCCATATACTATCTACTGGAATACAGGCGATAGTTTACTTCAACTAAACAACCTAAGCCCAGGTGAATACAGTTTTTATTTTGAAGATAATGCAGGATGCATAGCAATAGATACCATATTTATTTTACCTATTGTTTGTAATAATTTTGATATTGAAGCTGAGTTTGAGGTAGAAAGCTACGTTGGCGCAAATGATGCGAAAGCAAATGTATCTGTATTTAATGGCACAGCCCCTTTAAGCTACTATTGGTCAAATGGTGAAACAACAAGCGACATTTATAATTTAGAACCCGCCATTTATAGTATTGCCGTTTATGATGCGAATGGATGCTATGCCCAAGATACCATTACCATTAATGCGCTTCAGTGCAACATTAATTACCAAGTAGAAGTTACTGACGAAAGCTACTACGATGCAAACGATGGCACCGCAACTATAATTATAAACCACCAAAAAACTCCTTATACTTTTTATTGGTCAACAGGTGATACACTGCCTAACATAAAAAATTTACCACCAAATATTTACTACCTTACAATAAGTGATAAAAATGGATGTGCCGTAAGCGATAGTATTATTATTAATGAACGAGATTGTAGTCAATTTTCTGCAAATGTGTTAATTGAAAATGCTACCTGTAGTGGCAATAATAATGGTAGTATACAATTAACCAATTTTGAAAATGCTATTGAACCAGTGCAATATTTTTGGAATAAAGATACTTTACTAACCAACAAATTTTTAACTAACCTATCATCTGGTTTTTACCTGTTTGATGCAATTGACAGTTCTGGCTGTAGCATTAATTCAGCTTTTAGAGTTGCCAATGATACCCAAATATTAATTGAAACTTTTATTACACCCGAAAGTTGGCAAGATAATAGCGATGGTAGCATAGCAACAGTTGTAACCGGCGGTACTGCGCCTTACAATTATAAATGGTCAACAGAAGAAACTACTGAAACAATAAATAATGTTAGTAGCGGCTTGTTTACTGTAGCCGTAACAGATGCAACAGGTTGTAGTGCAATTGCTACAAATTTATTAGTAGAAATTTTAGCAGAATGTCTTGAATCAAGTATGATTACCGATACCGGAAATTTAAACAGCAAAACCTATAAAGTAAACAATTTTATTGAAAGTAACGCAACCATAAACACAGGAGAACAGGTAATTTTTAAAGCCGGTAATTTTATATATTTAAACAATGGTTTCGAAGTACCAAAAGGTGCTGAATTTAGTATAACAATTGAGGATTGCGAGTAGGGAAACAAAATAGCCTTCTTACAAAAATTGTAAAAAGGCTTTTTATATTTTTGGTTTGTTTTAAATTTATTGAAATGGATTAGAATATTTTTCATCACTAATCAATTGCTCATCTGTTAAAGTATTAAAAAAAGCAATTAGGGCACTTTTTTCGTAATCCGTAAAGTTAAATTTATTAGGTTCTACCTCATCATCATCGCCATAGTAATATCCTCCCCAATAACCAGAAGAAGAACCGGTTCGTAATCTTGAATCTAAGTTTGGGTGATCAATAATGCCAGAACTGTAATGATTTAATACTTCCTCTAAAGTAGCAAAACGTCCATCGTGCATGTAAGGCGCAGTTAAAGCAATGTTTCTTAAATTTGGTACTTTATAACGTCCTTTATCTCTTTCCCTATTGGTAATATAAAATAATCCTTCATCCTCATATTGTTTATCTAAACCAATATTCGCAAAACGTGAAGAAGGACTACCTAAAATGTTATGGCAGCCTTCACAACCAGATTTATTCAAAAAGTGCTTTCCGTCAAGTTCTTTTTTTGATAATATGTTTCCATCACTCCTCCTTGATTCATCATATTTACTATCGTAACTAACAATTGATCTTACAAATTGAGCAAGTGCATCAGTTACTCTTTGCATAGTTATTTCCTTACTTCCAAATGCAGCCTCAAACAAAGCAGGGTAGTAGGTTTCGTTTGCTAATCTTGCCACTACTGCTTTGTCATCATTTAAACCCATTTCAATATGATCTGCAATGGGCATAGCGGCTAATTCCTCTAAACTTTTTGCTCTACCATCCCAAAAAAGATCTCTACTGTTTTTTAAATTAAAAATTGGTAATGAGTTGCGATTTGTTAAAGCTCCTTTAAAACCAACACTTTTGGCAGTTACGTCACTAAAAGCTTTTGATTGATTATGGCAACTGGAACAACTTTTATTTCGGGTTAATGATAAGTTTTTATCATAAAACAAAACCCTACCTAAGGTTGCTCCATCATTGGTAAGCTCCTCGCTATTAAAAATTTCACGGCCTTCATAATTTACATAATCAAATGGAGTTGAAGGCAATTTTAAACTAGGCTCAAATTGTTTAGTATTAGTTTCAGAACAGGCCAACCACACTACGGATATTAAAAAAAGAAAGGAAAGGTAAGAGAGAGTTTTCATATTATTTTTTATTTAAAGATAAGTAATTTGTTTTAAAGATGCATTTGCTGCTTAAAATTTAAAGAATAAATAAAGACTATTAGGTACGCCAGTTTCAAAACTAAATTCATTTAATTTCTCAACTTCGTCCGAAATAAAACCTGATTCATCTACTGTTTTTTGCCAATTATGATTGAATAAAAAATTAAAACCAGCTTGCGTTGAAATGTATAATTTTTCGTTTATATGAAAAATGAGTCCTAAAAAAGAAATTGGGCCTAATTGTACTTCTTGTTCTGTAAAAAAAAGAGTATCATCTCGTCGTTCATCTTTTATATGATTAATTCTATAACCCATTAAAAAATCAAAACCATAAAAAAATTCGAATCGATCTGTCATATCTACCCTCCATTCTTTACCTAACTTTAAGTTAAAATGTGTTACTGTATTTGTTTCATTTGTATTATTTTCATCAAGCCCTTTACTTCCAATAATGCCAAAATGCAATCTAAAAGCTTTGTTTTGTTTTACTCTTTTTAAAACAAAATCAAATGGTTCTTCTACAGGTTCATTTTCGGTAAGATCAACAACAGTTGCTAATAAATTGGTTATGTTAATTCCAATTTCTGTTGTTACTGCTTTTGATTCACTATTTTGGACAGAATCATTTTGAGAAAAGCTAAAAAAATGAATTGATGTAATTAAAATTACCAGTAGTATTTGTTTAATGTGTTTCATATTTTATAATGTTTTTAGGTATGATGGCGTCATTAATAAAAAAATAAAATTAAATATAGGGTTTTATTTTTTATAAAAAGACAAACCAATATTAAAAAAGCCTTATCCTATTAAAATAAGATAAGGCTTTAAAGTGCCCCAGGAGGGGCTCGAACCCTCACGTAGTTGCCTACACTGGTGTTTGAGACCAGCGCGTCTACCAATTCCGCCACCAGGGCAATAAAGCGCAAATATAAAAATTATTCTGGTTGTGAGTTTATTCTGATAGAAATATTTGTGAGAGAGAAAGCACTATTATCTTTTCAAAACTTCACTATGTTTTATATTTAAAATCCTTCCCGTACATTTACAACAACAAAAAAGTAAACCAAACACTATGATAATTATTATTAATGGTTCTGTAGGAGTTGGAAAAACAGCGGTTTCTTGGAAAATTAAACGCTTATTATATCATTCTGTAATGTTAGATGGCGATTATTTGGGTGCCGTAAACCCATTTGATTTGCATAGCAACGAACGGATACTGCACTTGTACAAAACCATGGCTTGTTTGGTAAAATTTCATCAACAAAACGGCTTTAAACATTTTATAGTGAATTACGTTTTTGAAAGTGAAGATCAATTAAATTTATTGATAGCAGAGTTAGCGCGTTTTGACGAAACCATTTACTGTTGTTTGTTATATTGTGAAGAAGAACAACAAAAACAACGGATTGAAAAAAGAAATAATCAGCGGTTAGCTTTTGAGTTGCAAAGAGCTGTAGAATTAAACTATATTTTAACCAAGGCCAACGAAATTGGTTTTATTGGTAAGCGATTGAATACAACCAATTTAACAACAGACGATGTGGCTACTGCTATTGTTGAAAAAGCACAGCAGGCGGGCTATTAAAAATTAGAATTAGATGATCGAAAAGATATCAAAATATTTAACCCAAATAGAATTGGAAAACAAGGTGAAAATTTTGGGCTTGCGAAACAGGTTCCAGAGCTTGGGGGGGCATCAACAGATAGCGATTATGATGTTAGGATAATTTATGTACATAAAACGAATTGGTATTTGAACTTGGCCGAACAAAAAGATAGCATTGAGCTGATATTTGAAAATAATAAAATAGACATTACTGGTAGGGAGTTAAAAAAATCGTTGAACTTATTGCGAAGGTCTAATGCAATTTTGAGGAAATGAAATGTAAAGATCTCCAGAAAAAAAACTGAAGATCTCTACAATTACTTTTTTAATTTTACAAAAAAAAGATCTATCCATTTTTCTATTTTCATTTTTTTGTCAAGCTCAAAAAATTGTAAGTTATTGATACACGAAGGCCGTATTTCCAATATTTGTCTTCCCATTTTGGCTTTTCATTACCAAAATTGTAAGAGCCGAGTGCCGTAATGTTGCCTACAAATTCTAACTCAGCCATAAAGTTTTTAATTGGTATAAAATAGTAGCCAAAACTTAAAACATTGTAAAACCGATGATGATTTTTAAATGGACTGATAAAATTATCATCATAATTTTGAGTTTGAAACAAATATATGAAAGTGCCTAAACCTATTGATATTCCATCAACCATATTATTTTTGTAATATAACAGCTTTATAGATGGGTTCAAATAATTTAAACTGAATTTAATGTCTTTTTCGGGATCAAAACCTTGTATAGGATGTGTATCCTCTGTTTCGCTAACCAACCAAAAGTTGTTTACATTTAAATTGAAATGAAGACCAATTTTTTTATCAAAAAATTTGGTTGCGGTAATCCCTAAGCTAAATTCATTAATGGATTTGTTGAACTCATACTTCTTTGTGTGAGGAAATTTCAAATTACTCTTACTGTAGTTTATATTACCACCAATTTTCCAGTTTTGCGCACAAAGTAAAATTGGCGAAATTGTTAGCAGCACTATCAAAATTTGTTTCATTTTGTTTTTATTTAAATTTCGCAGTCCATAATTGCCAATATGCCGCTCATTCCTCTACTTGTACCTTTCGCGTTAACTTTGCTAAAGTTTGGTGGTTCAACATCAGCAGTTTGTCCACTTGGTTTTATATAAACGTCACCATAAAAACCTGAAATGTTGTAAACATCATCCCCAGTAAAATCAGCAATAGATAAATTGCCACCAAACAATGGCATTACCGCTGTGCCGTTTGGCATTTCTACACTCAATTCAGCAGAAGCATCTGTAACTTCCAAATCAGTTTTGTAGTTAAACCAAATACAACTTGCTTTTTTTTGTCCCCTTAAAAATATTGTAAAGCCTGCTTCAACAGATACCGAGTTTTCATTCCGACCAAGTATTGAAGCTTTTAATTTCACCCTCCTATCATTTTTACACCATTTTTCATTTTTAGTCATAATAATTTGAACTTCGTCATCTGGCAAACCACAAGTGGCCATTTTATTTACAGCTTCATTTTCATAAACGTATGTATAGCCATCATCAGCTGAAGCTTTATCAATTGTTACAACCTTTCCGCTTAGCATAAACTGTAAATTTTCGTTGGCTACCAGATAGTGTTTACCAAAATCATAATTTTGAACTAACTCTGCATTTTCTGGGTCTTTGTCGTCAATTCTCCAGTAGGTATAATTTTCATCAACAAACTTATATATAATGTTTTCTTCATCACCTTCATTTTTATCTAATGCACCATTTAAATAATCAAGTTGGTTAATGTAATGTGTGCTTAATGATTTAAATTGCGTTTTTGTCTCAAAAGCATCTAACCAAGCCTCTTTATTTTTATTTTTGTTTAAAAAACTAATAAAGCTGCCAACTTCGTTTTCATCTTTAAAACTCATCATTCCGTTTACAATTTTCACATCATCAATTGCCCATTTTATAGCTATTGCTTCTTGATGACTTTTTAAACTACTTTCATGATCATACTCACTACTTTTTTGGGTTTTTTGTTTTTCTGATAATTCAGTATTACCATTTTCAATAATGTCTTTTTCGCAAGATACTAACAATACGGATACAATTATTAGTACATTAAAGATTTTTAATAAATTCATTTTTTATTAATTTAAAGTGAATCTTGACTCTTTGAGGTAATAGGGTGAGTTAAGAAAATAAACCCTAAACATTGTGTAAAAGATTGACTATTGTGCAATAAGGCTACTTGCAAGTTTAACAAATATAAGGGGGGGGGGGGGAGACTTTCAAAAACTTAACAAATTTTATATTATTTAATGAAATTGAAATATATTTTGTTACCAGCCCTACGTCGTTTAAAAGATAATTATGAGAAATTCCAAAAACAATTTTTTTTTAAAAAAATTAATTAATTAACTTTGTTAAACATTAATCAATTCATATTGTATTTGTTTAAGATGCGGATATGGAATTTATAGAGACTTTACGAAATATTAGTAAAACCTTTTATTCAAAAATTGCAACAATACATCATTACTTAAGCATGGCGAAAAAAGGCGTGGAGGAATTAGAAAGTAATGATCGCTATAAACTTAAAAAATTCTTTTACACTCTACGCACAGCAATGGTTTGTAAATGAATTACGGAGAAAAATGCGCCATCTCCAATTGAATTTGCACAAGTGTATAACAATTTAAATGTAGACAAGAAATTGATTATTCGCATTGAGGAATTAATTCAATTGAAAAGCACCGTAATAGAGACTTATTTTCATAAAGGGGAACTATTGCTTATTGATTATATAAAATTGTGTATTGATGAAGCTGATGAAATAAAAAACAGCCTGCCAGTTGCCAACGGAGATATGGAGGCACTTAACAACTTGTTTAGGAAATATATTTACAAGCATAATGAACATTGAGGAGTTAAGAGCGAGCAATTGTATTATTTTGGAATGTATTAGTGGCAGCAAAGCTTATGGTTTAGATACCCCACAATCCGACACAGATATTAAAGGCGTGTTTTTATTACCCAAAGCTGATTATTATGGTTTAAAGTATATTCCACAAATTAGTGACGAAACAAACGACGTTGTTTTTTATGAGTTAAGAAGATTTATTGAACTGCTGGCGGTAAACAATCCTAATATTTTAGAGTTGTTGTATACACCTGCCAAATCGGTGTTATATAAACATCCTTTTTTAGAAGTGATTGATGCAGAAAAAATCTTATCAAAACTTTGTAAAAACACTTTCGGAAAGTTTGCTATTTCACAAATTAAAAAGGCCAGAGGTTTAAAAAAGAAAATTGTAAACCCAGTAGAAGCGATACGGAAAAGTGTATTAGAATTTTGTTATGTAAATTATGATAATGGCTCAACACCACTTTTGAGATTTTTAGCACTACAGAACTGGCAACAAGAAAATTGTGGTTTAACCAACATTCCGTATATGAAAGATATGTATGGTTTGTATCATAATAAAAATATACCTTATAAAGGCATTATTAGAAGCGAGCACGCTAACGAAGTAGCTTTGAGTTCGATACCCAAAGGCGAGCAACAAATTTCTTTACTGTATTTTAATAAAGATGGTTATTCTGCCTATTGCAAAGATTATCGCGAATATTGGGATTGGGTGGACAAGCGAAACGATGAAAGGTATGCTATCAATCAACAACACGGCAAACACTACGATTCTAAAAATATGATGCACACTTTTAGGTTGTTACAAATGGCTATTGAGATAGCAAATGAACAAAGGATTAATGTGAAAAGAAATGATCGAGATTTTTTGTTGAAAGTAAAATCTGGTGCTTTTAAATATGAAGCGTTGATAGAAATGGCCAATCTGAAGCAAGAAGAAATGGAATTAGCATTTCAAAAATCTCAATTGCCAGAAAAACCAGATGTAGCACATTTATCGCAATTGGCTTTTGAGTTGCGGAATAGGTTATACCAAATTAACTAAAAAATGTGACACATTTTTAGTTTTAATATTGGAGATATTTTCGTAAAAAATACTCGCCGTAGCTGTTGGCTATGCCTGCTTTTTTTGCCTTAATCTTACCAAATTAAATTCAAATTTTTTGTGTAACATCTTATACTAAAATTGGTGTTATATAATGTAAAAACGATTTAACGAATTTGGTTTAGACAACAAAATATAGTGATGAAGTAGGGCAGGTGAGGTTTAAAAACATTGCCTTAGCTTAATAATATAAGATTGCAAATCAATAGATATTGAAATTTTAAAGGGAGTTGTAGGTAAAGATCATATTCACGTTTATACTGAATACCCTCCGCAACACTCACTAAGTTCACTAATGAAGCAGTTTAAGGATAAGAGTTCTCGTTTATTTAAAAAAAGTATGCCCTTTCAAAAAAAAATATAACTTTTTTTTATCAGTACTTAATTATTGCCGATATAAATTACCTCAACAGCATCATTCACTTCATAAGTAGAACTGAGTTCTATTTTACGTTCGCTTTTACCATCGGAAATAGAAATGGCTGCGGTGTTTGGTGGAATGTTACCCAAATTTTCGGCTTTTAATTCAATATAATTATGCGTTTTGGTGAGTTGAATGGTGAGTTCATATTTTTCTTTATCTAACTTATGGTTTTCTAAAATTAAACGATTATTAACCAGTAAAGAGATGGTATCTTCATCTACCTGACCATCATCCCAAACTTTTATTAATAGCTCTTTGGCTTTTACATTAATAGTTTTTTTTGTGAAAATTTTTTTTCTGCCCCGCTTGTGCATATTGCGGGTATCTCTATCATTTATTGGGCGGTTAAAAATGCAAAGTTCATCTAATGCGCCTACTCTAAACAAAGTATCGGTTGCTTGGCTTAACTGGTTTTCAATAAAAGAAGCACCAATTAACAATGGGCCTGGGTTTTGTGGGTTTAAAATATTCTTATTGATGTAATGCCGTCTTGCTAAATCTCCATCAATATAAATTTTGGTTTCGCGTACACTATAGGTAACCACCAAGTGATGCCACATTTGCACGTCTGCTACTTTGTTGGCATAAGTGGTCGATTTTTCTGAATCCGTATCTAACATATCAAACTTAATTTCACCTTTGGTGCGTTGCTCGTTGGTTGAGTCCACTACATTAGATGAAAACAGTTTATAATGATTGTTTTTTATTTGAGCAGCGTCTTCATCAATCAAACTACTTTTTGATAAAATAGGATTTTGCAAGCTGAGTGAATCGTAATACCAAACCGAAACGGAAAATTGATTTAAGTCGAAAATTTTATGATGTGGAATTTCAATGTAAGATTGGTTGCCAGTAAACCACAAAGCGGCATCAGGCTTGTTAAACCTATCGGGAATGGTTAAAATTTCGCCGTGCAGTTTCCCATCTAAGGCATACTTACCATTATCAACCGCATCACCATTTAAAGGGTAATAAGCTACTAAACCGTATAAAGAAGTAATCTTTGGCTGAGCTAAAACATTATAGCTCAAAAATAAATAACTGAGTAATATGACTGTCCGAAAATTCACCTTTTGAATTTAACGTTTTCATAAAGGTATAAATTTTATGGGAAATACTTAATAAATCTAAGGGTTAAGGAATGAGAAAAAAATAAATTTACCATCTGACTTTGCCATTTTCCGATATACTTCGTTGAAAAGCCTTGTCTTAGCCCCACTAAGACTGCATTTTTCAACTCGTCTATCAAAAAATGACTTTATCATAGTTGGTAAATTTATTTTCTCATCATTCCTAATCAATAATTTAATCTTCAATTTAAATAAATTTTTTATTCATTTCTTACCACAATTAACCTTTAATAAAAGTAAAACATTAAAATTGTTAATACATTTGCAGCCTACAAAAAATTAATGAATAACAACTATATAAAAAAAGCACTATTACTTGTGATATTTGCAATTTTTCACTTCACCGCTTTTACACAACAATTTTCTATTAGTGGTAATATTACAGATGCCCAAACTGGCGAAGATTTAATTGGTGCTAATGTTGTAGTGGTGGAATTAGAAGCAACTGGAGCCTCAACCAATGTTTATGGTTTCTACAGCATTTCTTTACCTGCGGGCGATTACACTTTACGCTGCCAATACTTGGGGTACGATGCTAAAGATACTAAGGTAAGCCTATCTGCCGATCAAACCGTAAACATAGCCATGGGCGAAGCTGCTGCCGCTTTAGAAGAAATTGTAATAAAAGGCGAAAAAGAAAACGTAAACGTAACCAGCACCGAAGTTGGCGTTGAAAAACTAAACCTTAAAGAAATAGATAAAATACCAGTTTTGTTTGGGGAAAAAGATGTTTTGAAAACCATACAATTATTGCCAGGCGTAAAATCTGCCGGAGAAGGTACTTCAGGCTTTTTTGTTAGAGGCGGTAGTGCCGATCAAAATTTAATTTTATTAGATGAAGCACCAGTTTACAATGCCTCTCATGCCTTTGGCTTTTTCTCGGTATTTAATAGCGATGCCATTAAAGATGTAAAACTTTACAAAGGCAGTATTCCACCAGAGTATGGCGGGCGTCTGTCTTCTGTATTAGATGTGCGTATGAATGAAGGCAACAAAAACCGTTTTGCCGGCACTGGTGGTATTGGTTTAATTTCTTCAAGGTTAACATTAGAAGGGCCGATAGTAAAAGAAAAAGGTTCATTTATAGTTTCGGGCAGAAGAACCTATGCAGATTTATTTGTGCCACTCGCACCAGATGATGCCATTGCTTTTGATGATGTAAAATTGTATTTCTACGATTTTAACGCCAAACTTAATTATACAATTAACGACAAGAACCGGATATTTTTAAGCGGTTATTTTGGAAGGGATAGAATAGGATTGGGAGATTTAATTGATTTTGATTGGGGAAACGCCACCGGTACTTTCCGTTGGAACCATATTTACAACCCTAAATTATTTAGCAATACTTCTTTTATAGTTAGCAGCTATAGCTACGGTTTTGGTTTTTTAAGTGATGCTTTTAAAGTAGCTTCCACCATATTAGATTATAATGTAAAGCAAAATTACGATGTTTTCTTAAACAACAATAATACACTCCATTTTGGCATAAATGGTATTTACCATATTTTTGATGCAGGAGAAGATAGAAGTGACGGCGGAGAAGGTGGTATTTTTACAGTACCTGATATAGAAAAGCGTTATTCAATTGAAGCTGCGGCTTACCTTTCTAATGAGCAAAAAATTGGAAAACGGGTCAACTTAGATTATGGTTTGAGATTAAATAATTTTACACCAGTCGGTAAAGGCGATTTTTATACGTACGATGAAAACGGAGAAATAAGCGACACTACTTTTTATGACACTTTAGAACCTGTTGAAAATTATTTTGGTTTGGCGCCCCGTTTTTCTGCCAGTTTTCAGTTTAGTGATAATGTAAGTATTAAAACAGCTTATGCGCGCACCTTTCAATACCTGCATTTGCTGTCTAACACTACTTCCTCGCAGCCAACTGATGTGTGGTTGCCGAGTAGTAACAACATAAAACCTCAATTGTCCGATCAGGTTTCTTTGGGTTACTTTCAAAACTTTGCTGACAATCAATACGAATTTTCAACAGAAATTTACTACCGTACCTTAGATAATATTATTGATTACAAACCTGGCGCACAAGTAAGCTTAAATGCTACCGTTGAAGGCGATTTGTTATATGGCGAAGGCCGTGCTTATGGCCTGGAGTTTTACATAAAGAAAAAAAGAGGGCGGTTTACCGGTTGGTTAAGTTATACGCTGGCCAGAACAGAATCGAAATTTGAAGAAATTAATTATAGTGATTGGTTTCCGGCAAGGCAAGATCGCACACACGATTTAAGCTTAGTGGCCTCTTACCAATTAACCGAACGTATTGACCTTTCAACAAGTTGGGTTTATTATACTGGCAATGCCGTTACCTGGCCTGGTGGTAAAGCGCCAATTTCATCAGACCCTGCCAATATAATTAACGATACTGCCAGCGAAAATGCCCTAATTACTGTTTCTGATTTTGAAATTAGAAACAATGCCCGTTTACCAGCCTACCACCGTATGGATGTGAGTGTAACCATAAAAAACAAAGAATTTAAATATCGGTTAAATGAAAATGGCGACCGGGTAAAAGTTCCTAAAAAATGGCGATCGAGCTGGAATTTTTCTGCTTACAACGTCTACAATCGAGAGAACCCTTACTCTATTACTTTTGCAGGCACAGAAAATAACCCTTACGATGTACAAGCCACCCAACTAACCTTGTTTAAAATTGTTCCATCTGTAGCTTATAATTTTAGTTTTTAGTATGATGAATTTTTTAAGATGCTTAATTATTGCCACGCTCTTTTGTACACTTTTTGCTTGTGAAAAAGTTGTTCAAGTGGATGTAAATGAATACGACCCTAAATTTTTTATTGAAGCTTATGTATTTGATGAAAAAGGGAATAACCTGGTTTATGTAAGAAAAACGCAAGGTGTTTTTGATGATAAGCCCGACACACCAATTTCTAATGCAAATGTAACCATTGAAGAAGATGGCAAAATATATTCGTTAACTTTTAACAATAATGGTTATTTTAGAAACGATACCTTAGAAGGTAAAAGTGGTAGCATTTATAAACTTACCGTTGAGGTAGAAGATCAAACTTTTACGGCAACATCAGTTATGCCTAATAAAGCAAGTTACGATAATGTGCTGGTAGGTTTGCCATTTCCATTAACAGAAGGTGGAGATACGCTTAGCCCTTGTTTAGAAGGAGATTATTTTATTTTTAACCAATTTACAGACATTCCAAACGAAAAGAACTTTTACTTGTTTGATTACAACCGTTTTGAAACCACAGGTGAAACTGCTCAATCATCTACTGACGATCAATTGTACCTGCAAGACGATAATTTTAATGATGGCATACAATCTTGTACTCCATTTTTTAATACTTGTTTTTTAGAAAAAGATGAAGAGGGGAATATACAAGAAGTTAAAAGTATAATGTACAACATTACCGAGATAATGTACAACTACTATTTCGTAATAGCAACAATAGCCAATAATGGTGGCCCGGGTGGCGATGTTACCCCGCAAAACCCCGATACTAATATTGAGGGTGGCGCTTTGGGCTTTTTCAGTACAGCAGCTTTAACAAGAAAAACGACACAAATAATATCATCGCCAATACAAGAAATTTTAAAATGTCGTTAATTGCGACCGCTTAGTAAAATTATTGCCTTTGCCGGTTTCGGTATTTTTGTTGAAGTAGTGTTTAGAGCATTTACAAACACTTTAGAAGCACTTTATTTTGGCCAACCTGTTGACTATACCTTTCGCACTAAAATTTATTTTTGGATGATTCCCATTTACGGATTGTCTTACTTTTTGCTAAATGCAAGCTACAACAAATTATCACAACTGCCTTTATTGTTACAATTGCTAGCTATTACCGCAAGCATTTTTATAATTGAATATGCTACCGGTTTTGCTTTGCAGCAAATAATTGGCTAATGCCCGTGGCACTATAAAATTGGATATCACCTACACGGCTTAATCCGGTTAGATTATGCCCCCGCTTGGATGCTCTTTGCTTACCTGCTTTTAGCATTTTACAAGTGGGTAAATGCAGTTAGGTTTGTAGAAGAAAACGCAATAGTTTAAGAAGCACCATCTATTACGCTCAAAAAAAATAAAAACAAGCGTCAATACTTTGTAAGTAAGCAAAATAACTAATCATTCCTTTATATTTGCGCTTTATGAGTAAACAATTTTTCATTTTTGTTAGCCTTGTTATTTTAATAGTCAGTTGCCAAAACAATACTCAACCAACTTCATTAAATACAAAACCAACACTAAACAATACAACAAAAGCAACCACTAATATTACCATTTACGCCACTGGTAATACTATGACGGAGATGGCTTTTGAACCCAACGTAATTACCGCAAAACCAGGAGGCACCATTAAGCTAAAGCTAATTAATAAAGGAACCGATAAGATGATGATACACAATATTATTTTCACACAAAAAGGTAAAGCCGATGAAATAGGAGTTAAAGCAATACGAGCGGGCGAAGCTAAACAATATGTGCCTAAAGATTCAGCAGTAATTGCAGCATCAGCATTAGTAGGCCCAGCAGATAGCACCGTACTGCAATTTACTACACCCGAAATTGGAACATATCCATTTATTTGCAGCTACCCTGGCCACTATTTAAAAATGCGTGGCAGATTAGTGGTTAAGCCTTGAAAAAAAAGTTAATAACCGCAAACTGTATCCTTAAAAGTAAATATTCTGTTAATTTTACAATAATAATAAAACAATAAACATGAGATTCTTTTATACTACTATTACCCTATTATTTTTTGTGCTTGGTAATACATTTGCACAACACAATAATGTGGAGCTTTTAAGCCAGCTTGAGTACAATATCACTTTAAACGATATTTGGGGTTATGAAAACGAAGGAAAAGAGTATGCCCTAATAGGCTTAAATAATGCCTTTTCAATTGTTGACATTACAGAGCCAACAATGCCTCTTGAAGTAGACAGAATAAGTGGCCCATTAAGTACTTGGCGCGATGTTAAAACTTGGGATCATTATGCTTATGTAACCAACGAAACTGGTGCAGGTTGCTTAATAGTAGATTTGCAGTATTTACCAGACTCTACCGTAACCTATAATTTTACCGGTGAAGGCGGAGAAAATTTTACTACAGCACACAACGTATTTATTGATGAGTTGGGTATAATGTATATACTTGGGGGCAACAATGGTGTTGGCGGTTGTATAATGTACGATTTAAATGAAGATCCTACAAAGCCCAAGTTTGCAGGTAAATACAATGCTGCTTACGTACACGATGCCTATGCGCGCAATAATATTTTATATACTTCTGAAGGTCAAAATGGGGAACAAGCCATTGTAGATATACAAGATAAAAGTAACCCAGTAATTTTAGGCAAAGTTAGCACTTATGGCTACACACATAACTGTTGGATTAGCGATGACGCTAAAACAATGTTTACTACGGATGAAACTGCTGGTACTTGGATCGTATCTTGGGATATAACCGACCCAAGCGATATTAAAGAATTAGATAAATGGCAATCAAGCCCTGGCCAAGGAGTAATACCCCACAACGCTTTTGTTAAAGGAGATTTTGTAATTACTTCCTATTATACCGATGGAGTGACTATTACAAATGTTTCAGATCCAGCTAATATGGTACAAGTTGGTAATTACGATACCTCACCGCAATCTGGTGGTGGCTCTGGTGGCTGTTGGGGCGTTTACCCTTATTTACCAAGTGGTAATATAATTGCAAGCGATGGAAGCGAAGGTTTATTTGTGCTAAAACCAGAATATAAAGAAGCGGCCTATTTAAATGGTGTTGTTATAGATGCAGAAACTGGGACTCCCGTTTTTGATGCTACTGTTAAAATTGGTAATGAAACCACAACTAGCGATTTTGATGGCGTATTTAAATATGGTAGTGCAGCTGAGGAAACATTTACCATTACAGTAAGCAAGTTTGGATACAGTGCAGTTACCTTAACTGATGTTAAAATTACCCCTGGTGAATCAACAGAAGTTACTGCAGAACTTACACAGCAGCCAAGAATTTACAATGTTACTGGTAATTTATTTGATGCTGATGATAGTAATAAATTAAAACAAGGTACTGTAGTTTTTACTATTGGCGATACGCAATTAGAGTATACTGCTGAAAACGGTGAATTTAAAATTGATAGTATTTATATTGGTGAGTATAATGTAACTATCGGTAGCTGGGGCTATATACCAATTGAAATGAGTTTAAGTGCCAAACAAACTAATCAAGAACTTAACTTGTACTTAAACAAAGGTATATATGATGATTTTGCTTCAGACTATGGCTGGGCTATTGAAAATAGCGAAAACGACGAGCGTGGAAATTGGGAATTAGTAGACCCAATTAGATACGATGCTTATGGTATTCAGTTTTCGTTAGGAAGTGATATTGATTCCGATACAGGAACTAAATGCTATGTCACCGGCAATAGTGAAGCTTTCGATTATGCCTCTGGTATCAGCACACTAACCTCGCCAGTATTTGATATGTCTCAAATGGAAAACCCTTACCTAAACTTTTATTCTTATATCATCAATTACGATTACACCGGCAATTTAGATGACAATATAGTTGTTTTTAATTTAAGTAATGGAACCGACGAAATTACTTTACATACCGATCAAAATGCTTTGGTAGCAGGCACTCAATGGAACTTTCATAACTACGCAATAAAAGATGTAATTGAATTTACCGAAACCATGCAGTTTTCTATAACTGCTACTGGTTCACCAAGAACCATTTTTGATGCAGGTTTTGATGCATTTAAAGTTGTAGATTCTGCCTCAGTAGAAATCGCCACAAATTCTATTATTAATGATGATGATATGGGCATGGTATTAGAAGCAAGTACAGGTAACTCTTTTAACGTTGCAGCAAACGATACTGTAGCCTGCGAAACCCCTCAATACTATTTAGTTAGTTACAACAAACAGTTTTTTAATAATATAAAAATTGAAAATGGAGAACTTAGTTTTGATGTACCTAACTTTTCAACTAACGGCAAGTATGAAATTACTTATGGCGTTAATTGTGGCGGCTCCGATAATAAAGTGGCAAATGTTTCAGTAACTATAGGCCAAGTAATTAGTATAAATGAAGCGGCGCAAAACCATTTTAAACTTAGCCCTAACCCTACTACCGACTTTATTTATGTTGCAGGCTTAGCGCAAAATGCAAATTCTGTTAGTTATGAACTTTATGACATAAATGGTCAACTAATTGATGCCGCTTTGTTAAACAATGCTTCAAAAATTAGTGTGAAACATTTAGAAGCAGGTGTTTACATTTCAAAATTTTATTCAAATAACGAAATACTTTCGATCAACAAAATCATAAAAAAATAAGTTTTCTTTAATTGCACAATATTAAAAAGCCACACTATTTTTAGTGTGGCTTTTTTGTAAGATGCTTTTACAAACCCACACCTCAGTTTTGTTTATTTTCAACGCTACTCCAATTCTAAATAAAAAAATAACACTTGTTATGAACCTATCTTTTTTAATGTTTAAAATTGTCGTGTGCTGTACTGTTAAAATTTATTAGTGTTAAATAATAATTACTTTATTACCATTGAAGTATTTATTAATAAGAAAAAGGGATTATATGAGACTGGTTATTTTAATTATATTTTTAAGTGTAACACATAACACAATTGCACAAAACAATTATTCTAACGTTAAAAGATGTGGCGCAGATAATTTTGTAGCTAACAAAATTTTAAACGATAGTAACTATTTAAAAATAGTAGAACAAACCCGTTTAGGCAGAGAGGAAGTTGCAAACCGTAGTTACAAAAATACACAAGCTTGCCCTAACGGCAATGTGGTAATACCAGTAGCTATACATTTTGATAACGGTATTGGTACAACAGCCCAAGAACAAACCTGTTTAATAAGTTTGGCCAACGCTCAAATAAGAGCATTAAATAAGGCTTATAATGGTTTAGACGATGAGGGATGCAGCACTAGCCCATCAGGTGGAGCTTGTATAATTTTTAAGATAGCTAATCGAAATCATGTAGCTTCAAGTGGCTTACAAAATGGAGAACCTGCTATAACTTTTAATGGAGCTTATACGTGCCCATTTGCAAACCCATGTAATGTTACAGGTTGGGGTGGCTACCTTAATATAGTAGTACAAAATATGATAGATTTTGAAGGCCCACTTGGTATCGCTCCTTTAAATGGTAACCCAGGTGGTGGCGGTGCAGAAAATTCATTTTTGGTAGATGCCTGTACATTTGGCACCGATGATGTTTATTGCAGTCAAGCAGGGCCAAACAGTTGTGCCACAACTTTTAGATATCGTTCTGGGTTTACTGCCGTTCACGAAGCAGGCCATTTTTATGGCTTAGATCATACCTTTTGTACCGATGGAGGAGGCAATCCAGAAGGCGGCGAATCTTGTAACTGCGGTTCTACAAATTGCGATGGATTTACAGACACTCCACCACAATGCTACTCTAATTACAGCTGCTTTTCGGGCACTTGTTCTCAGTCGGTTAGTAACCCTTGCGGAGGCACAGCTGTATTTAACAATTTTATGGATTATTTGGTAGATGATTGTATGAACTCGTTCTCAGATCAACAAACAATTTTTATGAACCAATTGGCAAATGCAGAAATTTATAAACAAAGCGCACTTGGTGATTTTACACCCACCTGTGATTTTTTGCTAAAAGTAGAAGGGGGAAGTAGGTATGCAAATGAAAACGAAAGTATAAAGATTTGCAGCAATAGCGAATTTATTATTGAAGAAATAGTTTTGAATAATCCTGAAAGTTATAATTGGACATTTGCGACAACCAACGGTTTGCAAGTAAATATTGGTAGTTCTATCAATCCAAGTCCGGTTTTACGTTTGTCTGGTACTGCTGGGCAATTAACCATATCACTTACCGCAAGTAATAGCAGTGGTAATTGTAGTAGTACCAGTAAAACGTTTAATGTAGCACCATCTTTAGAGCTTACCGCTAACCTTAACAGTGTAACATGTTTAAATAACAATTTTGCAGAGGTGGAGTTAAATGTTGGGAGTACAATAGGTAACGTTAGTTTTTCACCAGCAAATTTAGTTACAGGCAGTGGCACCAATGCCAACCCATACCTAACTTTAGTTAATTTAGATGGTGATTGTAGCCCAATAGCTTTAACTGCCTTTGATGATGGCTTAACAGTTGAAAAGGGTATTTTTGAAATATTACAACCTTTTTATTTAACAGGTAATTATGAAGTTGGTATAAATAATGCAAGTGATTTTGGGGTAGATATTGAAACCATATTACCTTGTGTACAGGGCGAAATTATAATTGTAAATGATGGCAATGGTGCTACTGCTGATTTTTGTCAACCAAGCCCTCCTGCCCAACCCAATACAAGCCAATGCAATAATTTAAATGGCAACATTGCATTAGTTGATAGAGGAATTTGCACCTTTACCAGTAAAATAGAAAATGCACAAGCCTGCGGAGCAATTGCGGTTGTAATATGTAATTGCGAACCCTTTACAACAGATTGTACAGCCACTTCTGCAACAGAAGTAGTAACTATGACGGGTAGTTCAAATATTGTTAATATACCAAGCATTTTTATTTCTTATAATGATTGTCAATTGATAAAAAGTGCTTTAAACCAAGAACCTGTGCGTGCCTGTATTGGAGCACCACGTAGTGATTTATGTGCGCAAACCATTACTATAAATCCTTGTGAAATAACAGCTTGTAGTAGCAATGGAGTTAGCGGTTGTACCAACCCGTGTGCTGCTAACTATAACCCACAAGCTACACAAGAAAATGGTAGCTGTACCAATATTACTACCGCTAGCATTAGCGGTTTACCAGCCTTTATTGCTAACGGTAATCCAATTCAACTAACTGGTAGCCCTGCTGGTGGCACTTTTAGTGGTAATGGCATTGTATTTACTAGCTTTAACCCTAGTTTAGTTAATTTTGGTTTACACCCAATAACTTATACTTACAATAATGGCAATGGTTGCCAAGTAAGCACAAGCCAAACTATTTTAGTCTCTCAAATAAATTACAACTTTGTTCAATACCAATTAGATTTTATAAGTCCTTGATTTTTAATCTTATAAAAAACAAAACTTTAACATTAATACTACGGTAGTGTTAAATTTATTTCCATTACTTTTGTGGGCTAAAAATTTTTAAATTGATATGAAAAAAATATTATTTATTCTTAGCATTACTGTAGCTATTTTTACAGGATGCGTTGATGAACCGTGCGATAACGTAATTTGTTTAAACGGTGGAGAAGATGTAACACGGGGCGACGAGTGCTTTTGCGAATGTCCACCAGGTTATGAAGGTGGCAATTGTGAAAATGAAGTACAAGACCCTTGCGCTACTGTTGAATGTCAAAACGATGGTACTTGTAATGAAGATGGAACTTGCGATTGCCCACCAGGCTTTAGTGGTGATACCTGTGAAACCGTAATCTGTGAGGTATTAGAATGTCAAAATGGTGGTACTTGCGTTACAGGTGTTTGTGATTGCTTAGATGGTTTTAGCGGAGTTAACTGCGAAGTTGATGATGCTTGTATTGATGTAACATGCCAAAATGGTGGTACTTGTAATACAGGTGTTTGTGATTGCCCAGATGGCTTTACCGGACTTAACTGCGAAACTGAAATTGCAACTGCTTTTATTGCAGAATGGGATGCGCTCGAAAGCTGTGCTAGTTTTTACATGGGGCAAGAGTTTACTTATATAGCTACCATTAGAGAAAATGCCGGTGGATTAGAGGTTGTAAACTTTGCAGCATTCGACCCTTATAGTGCATTTACAGCTATTAGTGTTACGGGTAATACTATTACATTAGCATTATCTGAAATAACAACAGACGATGGTGTTTTTTTAGTGGAAGGCTCTGGTGTTTTAAGTGAAGATGCTAATACCATTACTTGGACTTATACCACAACATTAGATGGTAATGAAGATACTTGTTCAGGAACTTGGACACGTAAAATCTAACATCTTATAAAACAATATTTTATAAACCTCTTTAGCTATTTAGTTAAAGAGGTTTTTTTTTAGATGGCTTTTAATACTTCTTCTACAAACAAACCCATATCCCAATTTTTTCTATGGCGGGTTTGCCCTAATCTAACAACAACTAAATCTTTTGAAGGGATAATAACTATATTTTGCCCTTCGTAGCCGTTAGCATAATACAAATCATCGGGTAAGTTGGGCCAATATTTATTGTTTTCAAATGCTGTTGTTGGTGCTGTAGCATTTTTCCAAAAGTGAGCAGCATAAGCTCCATACTGCGATACTTCACTTCTTTTAGAAGAATAAGTAACCCAGCCTTCGGGTAATATGCGTTGGCCGTTCCAAACGCCATCTTGCAAATACAACAAACCAAACTTAGCCCAATCTCTACCTGTAGCATACATAAATGAAGAGCCAATATAGGTGTTGCTCACATCGGTTTCCATAGTAGCGCTGTGCATGCCTAAGGGTTCAAATAATTTTTTATGCGGAAATTGAAGGTAAGCCTCAACGCTGTTAAATTTACTTTTTATAAGATGCGAAATTATGTTAGTAGTGCCGCTTGAATAGTTCCAAAATGTGCTTGGTTGATGCACCAACTTTTGTTCAATTGCATATTGTGCACAAGCTTCATTTAACCATAACATTTCGTTTACTGAAGAACGTATTTTATACACTTCTTTAAAATATAAGCCAGAGTTCATTTGAAGTAGATGATTTAAAGTTATGTTAGATCGATCATCATTGGCCCATGCTGCAATGTTAACTGGTTCGTTTAATTTAAGTTTTCCTTCCTTTACTAAAATACCACATAGGGTGTTGGTAACACTTTTGGTAATGCTCCAACCCAGTAAAGGAGTTGCTGCTGTAAAGCCATTACCATATTGTTCTTTAAGCAATTTACCTTTATGTATTACTAAAGCTGCCCTTGTATTTCGCAAATTATTTTTTACAGGTAAGCTTGCTTCATTAAACGCATAATCGAAAGCTTTGGTTAACTGCTTAAAATCAACCTTAAAAAATAAACTTTCAAAAGCGGTTGGTTCTATATCCCAAAAACCATCATCAAGTTTATTTATTTTTTTTATAGATGGTAATGCTTTTACTTTATCAATAGTATTTTTAGTTGCTAAAGTACAGCCCAACCCATCTCGGTAAACGGCGGTTTTTTTTAAACCAAGAAAAGATGCTGTAGCCGTTTTTTCATTTTTATTAATAGAAACCTTTACAAATGAAGCTGCTGAATTTTTAAGGTCTTCGCTAATTACGCTGCCTAAACTTTTACCCGAAACATAAACATTTGAGCAAGCTGTTTTGGCTGCATAACCCAAGCCAATATTTAAAATAGGCAAAACTTTAAAATATAAAAGCCCCGCAACAATTAATACCGCCAATAAAAGTATTACAAAAAACATCTATTTTATTTCTAATCTAAACTTTCTTTAATCGACAATAAAAATTGCTTTATTTTTTTAAGAGAACGCACAATTTCCACTTGTTTAAAAACATCGGTCTTGTTTTCTTTCAGCTTTTTTTTTGCTCCTTCAATAGTATACCCTCTTTCTCTCAACAAATGATAGATAGCATGAAGATTGTCAATATCTTTAGTGGTAAACAAGCGGTTTCCCTTGCGGTTTTTTTTAGGTTTTAATATACTAAACTGACCTTCCCAAAAGCGTATTAAAGAGGTCGAAACATCAAACATTTTGGCTACTTCGCCAATGGAATAATAATGTTTTTGTATTTCTTTATCTTTATAAGGCACAACAATAAGTTAATCGAAAGATTGGTTGGACCGGTTAGCCAATTGTATCATCTTTTCAAATTCAGTTTCATCTAAATCGTTATGAAAAAAGTTGATTGGGTTAACAGCTTTATCTTCATGATGCACTTCATAATGCAAATGTGGGGCAGTAGATAAGCCAGAGCTGCCAACGGTTCCAATTTTTTCACCACGCTTAACTATTTGTCCTTTTTTAACATCAATAGTATTTAAGTGCGCATAAAGTGTTTCGTAACCATAGCCATGATCGATTACTATTTTATTACCATAGCCTCTTTTTGATCTGCTTGCTTTAACAATTTTTCCATCCCCTGTTGCAAAAATTTCTGTTCCTAATGGTGCGGTAAAATCTACCCCACGATGAAACTTACGCACTTTATGTACGGGGTGAATACGATAGCCATAGCCAGATGCGATACGCTTTAACTCTTTGTTGGCCACAGGTTGAATAGAAGGGATAGCATAAAGCATTTTGCTTTTGTTTCTAATACTGGCTGTTAGCTCTTCGTACGACATTGATTGAATGCCTATTTTGGTATAAAGGTTGTCTAACTTTTTAGCGGTTTCTTTCATCAAATCACTTTGGTTAAAACCTTCTAATTCTGTATACCTTTCCGAGCCACCAACACCCGCCTTGCGCACAGCTGGCGATATTGGTTCTGCTTCAAAAATAACGCGATAAATATTGTCGTCTTTCTCTTCTAATTCGGTCAATATTTCCGACATCATAGCCATTTCATCATTTAAATCGGTGTAGGTCATTTGCATTTTGTTCAATTCTCTCGTAAGCCTCCTTTCTTTTGGAGAATCGAACAAATAAGAGGATGCCACCACCAGCATAACGCCAAATACCAAAGCGGCGCTAATAAAGCCAACAACTCGCCATGCCTTAGTTTGCCAAGGTTCTGTTACCTGTTCGTAGGTTAAACTACTTGTATTATAGTAGTATTTGGTTTTTTTCATCGTACTATTATTGCTTTAAAACAAAATGTATCTTGCTATTGATCAATTGGTTAATCTAAAAAGGATGTTGTTTTAACGTTTACTAAGCGATGCAATATAAGTAATTATACACATTTTGAGTGTTAATTTTCTACCAAACTATCCACATCAACCGTTATGCAACGTTTAAGTATTTATGAATTTGCAATGAGATTTCCCATTGAGGGTTTTCTTTTACATAATCAATAATTAGTGGTGTTATTAGTTCTTTTTTGCTCCATTCGGGTTGCAAATAAAGCTTGCATTTGGGACTTACTTTGGCAGCATTAGTCTCTGCCCATTTCAAATCATTTTTATTAAAAACAATTATCTTTAATTCATCAGCTACTTCAAAAAGTTGTGGTAGTGGTGCTTTAAATTTTTTAGGTGAAAGGCATATCCAATCCCAAGTGCCAGTTAATGGGTGAGCGCCAGAGGTTTCTATATGTGTTTTTTTATTTAGCGTTTTTATTTTTCGAGTTAAATTTTTAAGGTCATACATTAACGGTTCTCCACCAGTTATTACCACAATATTAGTTTTTATTTCGTTTAATGGTTCAACAATTTCATCATTTTTTTTTATAGGATGCTGTTCTGCTGGCCAACTTTCTTTTACATCGCACCAAACACAACCAACATCGCAACCAGCAATTCTAATAAAATAAGCAGCCTTGCCTTGGTGGTAGCCTTCGCCTTGTATTGTATTAAAGGCTTCCATTATTGGTAATTGATCTTTAAATTGACTCATCTTAATTTTGCGCAAAGTTATTGAAAATTATAACCATAATATGCTTTTAAACTTTACATTTGCGATAACTATAACCGCTAAGTGAAAGATAGAATTGAACAACTCTTACAGTTTCAAAAAGAAACGCCAGATGACCCGTTTTTAATATATGCATTGGCTAATGCTTATAAAAACCAAAAAGAGTACACAAAGGCGGTTAAATACTACGAATTGTTGATGATGCAACACAAATACTATGTGGGTACTTATTTGCACTATGCACAACTTAAAACCACATTAAACGATTTTGAAAAAGCAAAAGAGATTTACCAAAAAGGAATAATTATACTCAACGAATTAAATGACGCTAAAAATTTAAGCGAATTACAAGAAGCTTACGAAACTTTTAAACAAATCACCAACTAAAAATGCCAATAAAATATCTATTTTATCTATTATTGTTTACTTTAGTTATTTGCGCCTGTAAGCAAAAGAACCCTAACAAAGATGCCCAAGACAGAATATTAGCTACTAAAAAAAGAGCAGTTAGTTATGCTGCCGAAAAAAAATATGATTTAGCGGTTTTAAGTATAGATAGTGCTTTAGTTGCACAGCCTAAAAATATAGATTTATACAATACTAAATTTAATATTTTACTACGATCAAAAAAGTATATTGATGCTTTAGCGGTATTGCAACAAATGCATAAAATTGAACCCTATAATGCGGAGGCTTACTCATTTCAAGGCTACATAAACGAAAAATTAGGAGAGGATGCTTTGGCGCAAAGCTATTACCAAAAGGCTATTCAAGCTTGTAAATATAGGGCAACCGGAAAAATTGAAGAGTTTAAAAACAAAGTAAATATTGCCTTTTTAAAACAGTTTACGCAAAGTAAAGCCGCCTCAATTACCTATATCGATAGTCTTTCCTTTCGCCACGCAGGTAATGGTTTTATTAGAGATCAAAAAGAATTTATCAAAAATTTTGATAAGCAGGCTTTTTTGGATGCTCTGTAGGTTTTGAGGAGCTAAGGTTTGAAAATACACCAATCCAACCGCTCTAATACCTCACGGTTTTACAACCTCAACTCAATATCCTAAACTGCCATCTGGCCAATCATCATTTAATCGCATAATTTTTTCTATAACATCACGCACGCAGCCATTACCGCCTTTTTTGCCCGAAATATAGTGCGCAATAGATTTTACTTCGTGGCAAGCATCGGCAGGGCAAGCAATACAAGCTGCTTTTTGTACTACCTTAAAATCGTTTAAATCGTCGCCCATAAAAAGCAGTTCGTCTAAGTTTATGTTGTTGTTACAAACATAGTCTTCCAATACTTTTACCTTATCGTACGATGCCAAAAATACATCTTCAATACCAAGTGCTTTTAAACGGTTTTCAACCATATCGTTTCTGCCGCCGGTAATAATAGCTAAGCGATACCCTTTTTTTAATGCGGCAAACATGGCAAAACCATCGCGCGCATGCATAGTGCGCCATAGCTTAGCATCTGGCCCTAATAATAAACTGCTATCGGTTAATACGCCATCCACATCTAAGCAAATGGTTTTTATTTTTTTTAATCGTTCAAATATGTTCATTATGTGTTGTGCGTTGCTTGTATACTTTTGGTAAACGTATTATAAATTTCGGTTAATTGTGTGTTTTGTTGTAAGATCTTTAAATGGTTTTTTATAGTTTCTTTGTCGTGGCGTATTGCTGGCCCCGTTTGCATAGCGTAAGGCTCTTTTTGTTGGGCATTATACAAGGTTGAATTAATAATGGGTTGCAGTAAGTTAAAATCAATATCTTTTTCGTTAGTAAAATTTTTTAATAAGGTAAATAAATGATTGCTAAAATTATTGGCCATTACTGCTCCAAGATGTAACGCTCTTCTTTCTTTATCTGCCAAAATATGAACTACATTACTAATACTTTTGGCAATTTCGTACACCAAATTATTACTGTATGCGTTGGCGTAATGCACAATGGCTGGTATTTTATTATAGCTCAATTTTTCGTCTTTTCTTAGTGATTCTACTAACCAAAGCACCGCCCGGTTTTGGTGTGGTAATAAGGCATCGATAGAAACGGAGCCAGAAGTATGAATAACTAATGCATCACCAACATTACCGAGTTGTTGTGAAACGTTTTCAATTTGGTCATCATCAACCGCAATTATTATAGCTTTGGCCTCTTTAAAATTTTCTAAAGCATTTACCGCTTGATAGCCAAAAGTATTAGCCAATTGCTGCGCCGATGAAAAGCTGCGACTATAAATTTGTTGTATTTGAAAGTTGGTATTGCTTAATGCATTACTAATGTGCCACGCAACGTTGCCGGCTCCTATAATATTAATGTTAGCCATTTTTATTTATGCTTGTTGGTAAAGATAATAAAGGGAAACAAATCGCATTAATTTTAATTGATTAAAATTATTTAATACTGCTTTTGAAAAATAGTTTTTATTTCAAGATGAATAGTTGAGCTGGAAAATGTGGTCTTTTGTTGATGCCTTGTTTAATGTTCCCATTTCTTTTTGCCAACTATGTTTTTTATAAGTAGTTGGTGTGTGTTATTTGATTTTTGTTCTGGCTACTAAATCATTTAAGGTTTGTTTTTCCTCAGCTTTAAGTAATTAATTTCCATTGTTATTAATAGTAATTTGCATTTCCTTTTTGGCGGATAGGTTTGCTTTTTTTTTGGTTATTAGTTTTACAATTTTGATGCCTAAACTGTTGCACTATTTGCTAATTATAATTTTTATTTTGGTAAGATTTTATGTTAGGTATTGAAAACTTAGTTTGTTGTTAGGCTTCGTTTTTTCGTTAGCTGGTGGTTTCTAAATTAGCCCCGATAGTAATGGAAACCCCACAGCGGAACGCAGAGGAGCGAGGAGTTGGAATGGATAGCGGGGACACTGTTTATAAATGTTGTTAGTTTCGCTTCAAAAAAGCCTGTTAAAAGCAATCGAAATTTGGTGTGGCTGGTTCAAAATTTAAATCTCTAACTAATGGGTTGCAACTTAAACTGTCTCTTGTTTCCGAATCTAACGTTATGCGGTTAAGTAAAACGGTGGTTCTGCTGGCTAATAAACCAAGGCCATTATCTACATTTGTGTAGGGGTTAATAGCTTGGCCACCGCCAACTATACTTTGTTGTTGTGCGGCAATTACTTGGTTGTATTTTAAAATATCTTCTGAGCCAAAAGAAAACTCGTATTGAACGCTGTCAATAGTGCGATTGACAAAAGCTTTTGCTTCAATGTTTTCTGCTAAGTGTTTAAAAAAAGTATTGGTATATTCGTTGCTTAGTGTGTTTAGGTTGTCTGATATAATATCAAAATCGTAGGTAATTAGGTTGTCTGATGGCACCATTGCTGAGCTAATTAAATTCCACGCTAAGCGTTTGTTAATAGTGGGTTGATTATTCTCCATTTCAGAATAATAAAAAATTAATCGCAAACCGAATAAAGTGGAGTTGGGAGCTTTCCGCCATCTAACAAAAGGGTTTTTTGACACTAAATTTACTGCTGATCTTCTTTTAGGTGTTATAACTTCAAAATTACCAATTAAAGGGGTGGTGGCAGTAATGGTGTTGTTGGTACTAGTTATAATTCTGAGTTGATAGGTGTAATTGTTGTTTAATGTAGAGTCGGTATGATATAAATAGTACGGTTTATTGGCAAATATGTCGCCTTCTTCTAAGTCTTTTTCTAACTGAAAGTTACCTGCCAATACTTGTTGCAAAGGTATTTTTCTAATTCTGTTTCCATCATCAGTAAGTTCTAACAAATCAACCGAATTTAAATTTTTGTGATACAAAGAATCGGCTATGCCTGCTAAAGTTATGGCATTGGTGTTTTCATCTAAAAATGCTTTCTGTATTCTTATAAAGTTATCTTTTTCGTTTTGATCTAATAAGCCATAAACTATAGTAATTTCTTTCCAATCTGAAGTTAATTGAAAATCGCTCTCGCAGCTTGAATATAAAAAAACTGCTAATACTGCAAATACGATTATAATATATTTATTCATTGCTGCGAAAATACAGCTTTGTTTTTATTGAAATGTATAATTTACCGTTATATTTGAGTTGATGAGATTTTTTTTAACATTTAAAAATAGAGATCTAAATGTCGGTTAGTAAATTTGTTGACACTAAAAGGATAACGGTACACGTGTTGGCCGAAATGAAAGAAGTTGGCGAAAAAATTAGTATGCTAACAGCTTACGATTTTTCGATGGCAAGCATAATTGATGCTGCTGGTATTGATATTATATTGGTTGGCGATTCGGCCAGTAACGTTATTGCAGGCCACGAAACCACGCTGCCAATTACGTTAAACCAAATGATATATCATGCTAGTTCGGTTATAAGGGCGGTTAAACGTTGTTTGGTAGTAGTTGATTTACCTTTTGGTACTTATCAAGGCGATTCAAAAAAAGCACTTCAATCGGCTATTAGAATTATGAAAGAGGCTGGTGCACACGCTGTAAAATTAGAAGGTGGCACCGAAGTGAGAGATTCTATTGAACGAATTATTAGTGCTGGTATACCGGTTATGGGTCATTTGGGCTTAACCCCTCAATCAATATATAAATTTGGCACCTATACCGTAAGGGCAAAAGAAGTAGAAGAAGCCGAAAAGTTAAAGCACGATGCTTTAAAATTACAAAAGTTAGGTTGTTTTGGTATTGTGTTAGAAAAAATACCGGCAACATTGGCAGGCGAAGTAGCTCGCTCGGTTGAAATACCTATTATTGGTATTGGAGCTGGCAACGAGGTAGATGGCCAAGTACTGGTAATGCACGATTTGTTAGGTATAACTAAAGATTTTAGCCCACGTTTTTTACGCCGTTACCTTAATTTATTTGATGAAATTAAAGGAGCAGTTACCAATTATATTAACGATGTGAAAAGTAAAGATTTCCCTAATAATGAAGAGCAATATTAGGTTGGTTTTTGGTATGAAAACTAATAATTACAACTAAAAAATAAAATATAGCATTGAATTTCGTGGCAAAAAAATTACTTAATTTATTAAAAAATTTATTTTGCTATGATCTTTTTTTGGTGCTACAAAAATTCTACCTCTTCTAACAAACCAGAAACAGTAATTTTTGAAACTTTATCAAAATTGGTTAATACTACCCCAAAAGTTGCACTAAAATACTTACAATCAGTTTCATTAACAAATTCAGTAATTTCAAATATACCATCAGATCCATCTATTTCGGAGCTATAAGAGCGAGAATCGGTATGTTGCATAAACATAAAAGTGACACTACGGTTTTTAATATCGAATGCACCAACAGCAAAACCAGGTTTTGCTTGGCTTATTTGAAACAAACCACTACCATCTATATTATCTGCCAAAATTATTAATTCTTCGCTTTCATTAATAAAAGCATTGGCAGTTCCGGTTGCAAAAGCTGTATTGTCAATTGTGTAAGTAATCATATCACTAAACTCCTCTTTACACGTTATTTCGCAAGGGGGGCAATTTCCACCGCAATCTACGCCTGTTTCATCGCCGTTTTGCGCTCCATCTCCGCACGAAGTACAAGGTTTGCAAAAAGGGCCTCCGCAGTCTACTCCTTCTTCACCAAAGTTGGTTGCTCCATCAAAACAATCACACCTGTTAGGGCATGGGCCACTACAATCAATACCTCTTTCCCCTCCGTTTTGAATGCCATCATCGCAATTTGGGCCTTTGTTGCAGCTATAGAAGGTAATAGCAACTATAAAAATTAAACAGCCAATTATTTTATAAAAATTCATTTTAAAAATTAGAAGTATTAAAACTTGTGTTGAACACTTTGTATTAACGGATTTCACAATTTTTAATTGTAACTTACTGACAATCGGCTGCTTAATATCTGCTTTGAGTTAAAAGCGTTCTTGCTGACTAAAAAAGAAGTCGCCCTCTATTTTAGCATTTTCGTCACTATCGGAGCCATGAACTGCGTTTTCACCTATGCTGGTAGCATATACTTTTCTAATTGTTCCATCTTCGGCATCAGCTGGGTTGGTAGCACCAATTAGTTTTCTAAAATCTTCAACTGCATTGTCTTTTTCTAAAATTGCGGCAACTATTGGGCCAGAAGACATAAATTCTGTCAATTCACCGAAAAACGGACGCTCGCTGTGCACTGCATAAAACTGTTCTGCCCTTTTTTTGCTTAACTGCATGTATTTCATTGCCAAAACTCTAAATCCGGCATCATTCATCATTTTTAAAATACCACCGATCGTATTTTTTTTAACCGCATCGGGCTTAATCATCGTTAAGGTTATATTACCTGCCATAAGTTATTATTATTTTGTGCAAAAATAAACAAAGCCACTTAGCTAACAAGTACTAAACAACTTAATTCTAAAATATTTAGACTTACTTAGTAATATAGGGTGCTTATTAAGCCAAAAGTTATAATTTTACATTTTAACGAAATGATAGACAAACTAAAGCAATTTTTTTCTACTCCTAAAAAAGTAGTAACCATTACGCATCAAAACCCTGATGGCGATGCGGTAGGTTCTTCCTTGGCAATGCATCATATTTTAATACAAATGGGGCATCAAGTACAAGTAATTGTACCCAATAATTTTGCCGAATTTTTAAAATACCACGAAGGTGTGGATGATATTCTTCAGTTTGACAAAAATGAAACCACTAAATTACAAACCGCAGAAGTAATTGCAGCTGCAGATTGTATAGTTATTTTAGATTTAAATGATTTAAAACGAACTGGTGTTATAGCACAATATATTGAAGCCTCTAATGCTTTTAAGGTTTTGATAGATCACCATTTAGAACCACAACATTTTGCGGATTATATGCTTTCGGATACTACGGCTTCTTCAACGGCAGAACTGATATTTCGTTTTGCGGAGCAATTAGGTTGGCAGCAATATGTAAACAAAACGGTTGCCGAATGTATTTATATGGGCATTTTAACTGATACAGGTAAATTTAGCCACTCGGTAACTCAACAGCTGCACGAAACTGTAGGTAAGCTAATTGAAGCAGGTGCAGATGTAAAAAAGGCTGATATTGAATTGTTTAACAATTATTCATTTGGAAGAATGCGTTTTTGGGGCTTTTGCTTAGGTCAAAAATTAAAAACAATATCAGGGCTGAAGGCCGCCATTTTACCACTTAGCATAAAAGAGATGCATCGGTTTAATGTACAAAAGGGTTTTACAGAAGGTTTAGTAAACCAAGGTTTAGCAATAAAAAATATTGAAGTTTCTATTATGTTAAAAGAAGAACACGATAAAATTAAACTTTCTTTACGAAGTAAAAGCGATTTTTCGGTTAATGAAATGGCCAGAACACACTTTAACGGGGGGGGGCATAAAAACGCTTCAGGTGGCATGCTTGAAATTCCTTTATCAGAAGCCATAAAAAAAGTAGAAAGCGTGTTACATTTGTACGATGAACTTAAATAAAATCTATATGAACAAAAATTTTTTTATAGGCATTGCTGCTATTTTCTTTTTAGGAGCTTGTGCAGGCCAAAGCGGTTTCAAAAAAACAGCTTCTGGTTTTGAATATAATTTACTTAAAGATGATACAGAAGGACGTACTGTTAAGATGGGCGATTTTTTGACTTTAAATATGTCGTTTGCCACCATGAACGACTCCTCTTTATTTAATACTTTTAGTAATAAAGAACCACTTAATTTTAAATTGCAAGAATCATTATTTAACGGCGCTATTAACGAAGGCTTAATGATGATGAGTGAAGGCGATAGTGCGCAGTTTTTAGTACCTGCCAGTAAAGTTTACGGCGATCAATTGCCCGAATTTTTAAAAGCAGATGATAAACTAAAATATACGGTAAGTATGATGAAAGTGGCTTCTGCAACAGAACAACAAAAAGAAATGGAAGCCAGTATGGCAGCCCAAATAGGTAAAGATGATGAGGCGTTAAAAGCTTACATAAAAGAAAAAGGATACAAAGCCGAAAAAACAGAAAATGGCTTGTATTATGTTGTAAATAAAGAAGGTAATGGCCAGTTTCCAAAAGCTGGGCAAAAAGTAAAAGTACACTACACTGGTACTTTGCTAAATGGCGAAGAATTTGATTCTTCAAAAGATAGAGATAAAGAATTTGAATTTCCATTAGGCCAAGGCCGAGTTATAAAAGGTTGGGATGAAGGTATTCCAAAATTTTCGAAAGGTGGATCCGGTATTTTGTTAATCCCATCTAGCTTAGGTTATGGTACTAGAGGAGCAGGGCCAAAAATACCAGCTAATGCACCATTAATTTTTGAAATTGAATTGATAGATTTTCAATAAACTGAAAAGTGAATTTATGTGAACCTTCAGCACCTGCTGGAGGTTTTTTTTTTATTAAAATGCCGCTACAATAATTTAAGATGACTATAGAAATGTTATAAAGAATATTTTTCTGTTGAAAAGGTATTTATTCTTTCATTAAGAATAATATCTATTTTTAAGCCTTTTTTATAATTACAATCCATAAAAATTTCACCTTTTAAGCTTTTAATTATTTTTTTGCAAATGGCTAAACCTAAACCGTTTCCTTTGTATTCAGAAAAACTGTGAAGCCGCTTAAATTGATCAAAAATATAATCTTTATATTTTATGTCAACTCCTATTCCATTATCCTTAAAAGAAATTTTGTATTTATCGTTTATTTTTTCTGCTGTGATTTTTATACACGGTGGTATATTAGGCTTGGCAAAGGTGAGTGAGTTTTTAATAAGCTCATTGAAAACTAACTCTAAAAGTTTTTTGTCTGATTTTATAATTGGTAGTTTATCATATTTAATCTTGGTGTTGAATTGATCTATTTTATCAGACAATTGCCTAATACTCATAGATAGGCACAAATTTAAATCTACATCTTCGGGTTTTAATTTCCAAAAATCTATTTCAGTATAACGTTGTAGGTTTGTTAACAAACTATCCATTCTCTCAACTCCTTCTATTACATATTTAAAATACCTTGATATTTCTTTGCTAAAGGTTGATTTCAGTTCAATAATTTGTAAATATCCTTTTATACTTAATAATGGCGTTTTTAAATCGTGCGCTGCGGCATAAGTCAATTTTTCTAAATTGGTGTTTAAGTTTACAAGTTTTCTATTTTGATTTAGTAATTCTTTTGAAGAAATTTCTAAAGAACGCTGTGCCATATTGTGATCTTTTTCAAAATCGTCATAAGTATCGCTTACTAATTGCAATAAATCCTCCAAATCTTCAATTTGTGTTTTGCTTAGCCGCTTGCGTCTAATCTGCCGTTCTAAAATTTTGTTGAACTTCAAAATAACTTAAATTTCGCTTAAAGTAGTTAGGGTAATGGTTTGATTGTGTAGTTCACATTTTTTTCGAGTATTTGAGTTAGGGGCAATTTCACCGTAGGCATAATAACCTGCAATGGTGCAGTTGTCTCCTAATTCGTGTCGTAAAGCTTCTATTTCTTCTTCAACATTGTGTTTCATTATTATTTTGCGACCAACACAACTTACAACAATTGCCAATTCGGGTTTTTCATCTTCAAATTTTGTTAAACTATCGTTAACTGCAACTTCTGCTCCACCTATTAATTTGTGCAGGTGCGATTTCATTAGACGAGCCCGCCTACCCTCTGGTATATTACCTGCAAAAGTCATACTTTGTTCTTCTTCATTAATTGATAAAATAGTTCTTACTACACTTTCTCCAGAACTTAAACTTAAACATAGCGGAAAATAAAGTGCAGAAGCGGGTAAATCTTTTACAAAATCACCTAAATATTCTTTATATAAAGACAATGCTGAACGGCCATCTAACTCATATAACACATTTTGGTTTGATTTTGTGACAACTCTATCAGGGCCAAATGAAGACCAACCACCATTTGAGCCGTAGCCGATTTTTAAACTGTTACCATAAAAGCCAACTGCAACAACATTACCAGTTTGTGGTGGTGTGTCTAAACCTACTAAGGTCTTTTCAAAGCGGGCGCCATCTCCAGCTAAGCCTCCGGTAATTAGCACCTCATTTTTTAAATTTGTTTTTAATCCATCAACTAAATTACTGCCATTTACTATTTGTCCATCACTTATTATATAAATGTAGCTCAAATGTTCATTTTCTAATTCTTTATAAATTGCTTTTCCTAATGATGCTCCATTATTAAACTTGTCAATGTTAAAAATTGCTGTTTTAATTTTGGTTTTATTAAATTTTATTGCAGTTGCTACTGCCCCACTATCAAATATCTCATCATTAATTAAGTGGCCCGAGGTAGAGTTACTCACTATTACACCTTTTGTTGTAGCTCTTAATTTATTGTAGACCGATTCATTTTCTAACAAATCTCTATTACCATACAATAAAATCAAATCAGCATCTACAATTATGTTTTCCTTATTACAAAACCAATTGTCATTGCTCCATACTAAAGTTTTTATTTCCATCTATTTTTATATAACGATTACGCTTCAACTAAGTTTCAAAATTAAATTACACAAATGAGAGCATTACATATTAGTAGCAATATGATTTGCTAAAGCTTGTATACTCAACATTGGGTTTGCACCGCTTGCACTTGGAAAAACGCTGCCATCTGCCACATATAAATTTTTCACTCCCCAAAATTGACCTGTTGGAGATAAAGGATAATCTTTTCTATTACCTCCCATTCTGCAAGTTCCCATTTGATGGGCACTTAACAATGGAAAGTAATTCGGCTTCCATTTCTTTTTTATATTTCTCGCTATATATTCTGCTAAATTCCCTTTATTTCTATTGTACTTTTCAAAATTATTATGTAAGATAGCAATTTCATTTGCACCGGCGGCATAATGAATTTTGCAACTTGCCTGTAAGCCAGTTAGCAAGTGGTTTAAATCAAACTGATTTAGCGTATAATGTACTAAAGGTTGTTTTCGTTTACCTAATTTTATACTGCCACCATATTTATCGCGGCAAAGAACAATAAAGGTGGCAAAATCGGCAGCATTTAACATTTCTTGTTTACATTCCGCACCATTTTGCCAAGGTATAGCAAGCGACATCATTGCTGGGTGCACAGGTGGGGTTTCAATTTTAAAGCCATAATTACCTGTTAGTTGCGTAAAACTATCATTTACTATGCTCATCATTGGGCCATGCCACGGGTAACTTTTTTCTGCATATTTACCCATTACCGCCATTACCGGATGTAGGTACAAATTTTTTCCTAATTGTGAGTGTTGCAAACCACTACGCATTAATATGGCTGGCGTATGTATAGCCCCGCCTGCAACCACCACTTTTTTGGCTTTTATAAAACAACTCGTGGTTTTCCCATTATTTTTTTGAATAACATTAATTCCTATTGCAGCACCGTTTTTTATTACAACATTAGTAACTTCGGTATCACAAAGTAACCTTGCTCCATTGTCACAAGCATCATTTAAAAAAGTAATTATGGCACTTTGTTTATTATGGTGAGGATCGCCCAAGCCCATAAAACCTTGTCGGTTGTAAAATTCAGTATCGTCAGAGTTAGCTATATTACGAGGAATATTTTTTACCTTTAAACCTATAAGTTCACTACCATTTTTTAGTGACTGATTTTGTAAATTATGTTTTTGATAGCTGCTGCTTACTTTGGTTCTGTTTTCAATAAATTCGAAATTAGCTTGGTAAGCCTTATCTAAAAAATGCGGGTTTTGATGTTCGGTTGCCCATTCGTGTAAAACGTAATTAGGAGTTCTAAAACTGCCTGCCCAATTAACGGTAGTTCCTCCGCCAATGCAACTTCCAGCAAAAATGCCCATTCCACCATCCTCCGAAGCTAAGGTTCCTTGCCTTTCATACAGCTTTCTTATCATTGGCATTTCTTGCTGCGTCATTTCATTAGGCTTTAAATAAGGCCCTTTTTCAACTACAATTACCGATGCTCCCTTTTTGGTTAAAACCGATGCCACTACGCTGCCACCTGCGCCACTTCCTACAATAACGGTATCACAACTTAAATCTTCACTATTTAATATTTTTATAAATTTTAAGCCATAATCACTATTTAAGCTTGAGTTATCGGCTGGGCCATCGTAGCCAATAGCCTCCCAATTAGGGTTTTTACCATCAACAATTTTTCCGTAAAAAATAAAACCAGCCATTTTTTTTAAGCCACTAAAACATTTACGGAGCAGTGGTATACTGCTGGTCGACCATTTTTGAAGTAACTGTGTCCGTTTATCAAAATCTAATTGGGCAAACGGTTTAAATTTATACGTACCTGTAATACCACATAAAGGGCTGCATAACAATTTCGCTAAATCTTTTAATTCTTTTTGATGCTCTGGTTCAAATGAGTTGGCTATCTCAATAAAATTAGCAACAATATTTAAGTCTGATGCCTTTCTTTTCCAAAAAGCGTCATTCTCTTTCCTATTTTTTACCTCAGGTATTAGCGTATCAAAAGCTGCTGAAAATGCTTCTCGTTCTTTTTTGGTAAGATTAAACTCAGGCATTGTATATTCGTCTTATTTTTTATTAGCTTTAAAAATAAATAAATAAAATTTGTTTTTATACTTTACCCCTATTTATTTAAATAAAAATATTGATATATAATGAGTTGTAATTTTATTAGTTTCATTACTACCGCAATATTGCTCACCTTTTTTATTACAAACACCAATGCTCAAATTACTGCCGCTACTTTTACCAACTGCCAATTAGAGTTAAGCAACCTTTCTCATAAAGAAAAAAATTGTTATTCTCCAGCATTTTTTAACAGAGGTTTATTATTTGCGCAAGATAATATAGATGGTAAAATTGGTGTAGGTACTAAGTTAATGTATTCAAGGCTTTCCAGAACTTATGGTTATAAAAAAGCAACCGTTTTTTTAGCTGATGAAGAGCTGTATAAAAATGTTGGGCCAGCTTGCGCAGAAGGTAAATCAACCACAGTATATTTTACTGCTAACAACCCCAAAAAATTTGTTTTAATGAATAACGATGCCATCTACAAATTAGCTATTTACGAAATGAATGTGGCAAAGAAAAAAACAAAGTTGATGTTTTTTAATGATAAAGAATTTAACTTTATGCATCCTACAGTAAGTGAAGACAATCGTTTTTTGATATTTTCATCAGACAAAAATAATGCTGTTGGAAACAGTGATTTATACACATGTTATAAGTATGGTAAAACTTGGACAACACCAGAATTGTTTGCCGAACAAGTGGTTAACTCTCCTAGTGAAGATGTTTTTCCAAGAATAATAGACGAAAACACAGTAATATTTGCAAGCAACCGACCCGAAGGTTATGGTAAATTAGATTTATATATTACAACGCGTATTAGTAAAGATAAATGGAGCGAACCCGTAAATTTAGGCCCTTGTATTAATAGCGAGGTAGACGACTTTGGGTTGATTTTAGATTTAACAACTGGTAAAGGAATGTTTACTAGTAAAAGACAAGGCGGAGTTGACAGATTGTATGATTTAAAAGTAAACCTACCAAAAAAATAAACAAACTATGGCTAACTATTTATTTAAAATACTATTGGTTTTATTAATGAGCCCACCAACGGGTTGTAATAAAGTAAATACCACAATAAACGATTTACCGCTAAACAAAATTAGCCTACCAAAAGGTTTTAAAATTGAAACCCTTGCTACCGAAGTAGAAAATGTAAGAGCAATTACCCGAAGCGAAAACGGAATTTACTATGCTGGTAGCCGAGGTGCTGGAAACATATACGCCTTAATCGATGTAAACAATGATTATGTTATTGATAAACAGGTTGTGATTTTTGAAAATTTAAAACTACCAACTGGTATTGTTTGGCATAAAGGCGATTTGTATTTTTCTGAAATTAACCGAGTTTTAAAAGTTAATAATATTGATGAAGTTTACGATAAAAACCCGACTTACGAAATTGTAAATGATAGCTTTCCAACCGATGAACATCATGGCTGGAAATATTTAAAATTTGGCCCAGATAATCAGCTATATGTTTCTGTTGGTGCACCTTGTAATATTTGTGATAAAGAAGATGAAAAATACGCTACCATAATGCGGATGAATGAAGATGGCAGTAACTTAGAAGTTTACGCCAAAGGAATTCGCAATTCAGTAGGTTTTGATTTTCATCCTACCACAAACAACTTATTTTTTACCGATAATGGTAGAGATTGGATGGGCGACGATGTTCCTTTTTGTGAATTGAATACTGCACCTGAACAAGGCTTGCATTTTGGTTTTCCACATTGCCATAGTGGCATTTGGGTAGATGACAAGTTTGGCGAAAACAAAAATTGTAATGACTATGTTTCGCCAGTACAAAACCTTGGCCCGCATACTGCGCCTTTAGGTATGACTTTTTATACTGGCCAACAATTTCCGGCAGCATACCAAAATGCTATTTTTATAGCAGAGCATGGCAGTTGGAATAGGAGCAAAAAAATTGGCTATCGTATTTCAATGATTCGGTTAGATGAAAACGGCCAATCGAAAGGTTACGAAATGTTTGCCGAAGGTTGGTTAGCAGATGGTAAGGTTTGGGGCAGGCCAGCCGATGTTTTTATGATGCCCGATGGCTCTATTTTAATTACAGACGATTTTGCAAACGCCATTTATAGAGTAAGTTATGAGCTTTAATCACTAATTACCGCATCCACTTCAATTTCTATTACTAAATCCGGATGAACCAAGGCACTTACTTCAACTAAAGTACAAGCTGGTAAAACCTTTTCAAAAAATCGATGATGCGCCTTCGAGAAAGCTTCAAATTGCGAAATATCTGTAATAAAAGCCCTCGTTCTAACCACATCTTTAAAACTACTTCCTACTGCATGCAATGCTTTGCCAATCTTTTCAAAAATAAAAACGCTTTGTGCTAACACTTCTTTCGGTGCAATAATGTTTCCCTGCTCATCTACAGCAGTTGTGCCAGCAACAAATATTTGATTACCAACCTTTACTGCCCGCGAATATGCTGTCGAAACTTCCCAATTAGTAGTTGTACTAAAATTTGTGCGCATCGTTACTTTGGTTTAATTTTATTTAATAAAAGTAATATAAGCCAACTTAATCACATAAAATAGTTTCTAAAAAAAATCTAATTAATAGCAAAAAAAATTAGAAGCGAAATCGTAGTCCTCCTCAAAAATTTTGGTCTCGCCATCCGTTCAAATACCATTTTGCCAACGCTTCAAAAGGCCAACACCCATAAAAATGGTATAACCACTCCTGTCGAGGCTAGTCTTTAAACTGCGCCCAGTTAAATTAACTGCTTTTAGATAGGGACAACACTAATAGAAAAGCCAGATCAAACAAAGCGAGTAAGTTTATTTTTTCATCACAACATAATATAAACTCATTGCACTTAAAATAAAACAAGTAAAGCATATATTTGCAGTATGAACAAATTATTTATGCTTGCAGTTGTACTATTAATTTTAACTGCTTGCAATAAAGAAGAAAAAATTATGGAAGATAACAAACAAGAAATTGAAAACTATTTAGCCGCTAAAAATTTAAAAGCAGAAACTACAGAATCTGGCTTGTATTACATTATTACCCGCAAAGGTGATGGCGAGCATCCAAACAGCCGAGATGAAGTTACTGTAGACTACAAAGGTTACTATAGCGATGGCGAACAATTCGACTCTTCTTATGACAGAGGCGAAAGCATCAAGTTTCCATTAAACGGTGTAATATCGGGTTGGACAGAAGGTATCCCTAAATTATCAAAAGGTGGAGCTGGTGTTTTGTTAATTCCTTCACATTTAGGTTATGGTGCTAACCCAGGTAATGGTATACGTGATAATGCGGTTTTAATTTTTGATGTAGAGTTGCACGATTTTTAGATTAGGCCAAATTGAAGATGACAGTTTTTCAAAAAAGCTGTCATCTTTATTATAATAAGAGAAAATTTAGATAAAAAGCCTTTGTGGGATGTTACAACTTTTAAAATAAACTCATTTCTAATCGCTTGATAGTTATTTAACCCAAAACTGCATAAAAATTTAATTTAATTAAATCGTAATTTTACTAACGTAAAAATTTAACCACAGATAAATTTTCGTTTTGAGTATGTTTAATTGAAGTAAAATGCAACCTTAGTCCAAAAGTATTTGTATCAATTATTAATGGACTGCTTGGGTTCGTTTAATCTTCCACTACTTCGCCGTTGATGTTTAATACTTTTATGATGTAGTTGCTAAAGTAACCACCTATAATGAGGTTGTCGGTAAATTCGGTTGTGGCCATTCCAATTTCGTAGGTTTTAGGTTTAATGTTTGCCGCTGCCAAAGTTTCGCTCTACTCAACTGCTGCATATTGTACGCCTGTGCCGAGTGACCAAGTTCATATATTTGGTATGGTATTGTTTTTAATTTCTATTCTTCCATCAAAAGTCCAGCTCATTTCATCGTTGACAGTCTGTCAATTGAGACCTCCATTTTCTCAATATAAGAAGCCTTCCACATCGGCTTCGTAATCGCCAAAATGGTACGATTTTGAGGAGGAGATAACTACTGTATTACGATGCTTCTAATAATATTACCTTTTATTCCAAAAAATTTCAAGATGACGATTTTTCTACAACCATTCTACTTTATATCTTATAAAATATAACTATCTTTTAACCGCATCAATCAAGCCCAAAACCTCCTCCACCAAATCACTAATCTCCATAAACTTCCCATCCTTCACCATGTCCTTTTTAATCAACTTAGAACCCATACCTACGCAAGTAGCACCTGCATCAAACCAAGTTTTTAGGTTTTCTTTGTTGGGCGCTACGCCGCCGGTGGGCATTACTTTGGTCCACGGTTGTGGGCCTTTTATGGATTGGATAAATTTTGGACCATACACGCTACCCGGAAATAATTTTACAATTTCGCAGCCCAATTCTTCTGCACGGTTTATTTCTGTTAGTGATGCACAGCCAGGCGACCATAGTATTTTTCTGCGGTTACAACAGATGGCAATGTCTTCTCTAAAAGCAGGCGTCACCACAAAGTTAGCACCACATTGCATATATAAAGCTGCTGTTGCGGCATCGGTAACCGAACCTACACCCAATATCATTCCCGGCAAATTAGCTAAACTGTATTTACTCAAAGCCGTAAAAATTTCGTGGGCAAAAAGGCCTCTGTTGGTAAACTCTAACAGTCTTGCGCCACCATCGTAACAAGCTTTTAATACTTGTTTAGCTACTTCAATATCCGAGTGAAAAAACAAAGGTACTAAGCCTTGTGTTTCCATTAGTTGTGCTACTTTTATTCTCTCCATTTTCGATTCACAAATTAAGGAAAGATTTTTTAAAACCGTCATTTAAGAATAGCCTTAATTGAACTAAATTTTGTGTTTGTAATGTGTGGGGTGGGGTATAAAGCTGATCTGTTTGCTTCAACCGATTTTCTTTAAGCAAGCCTCTGCCGTAACTTATTGGGTATACTGGATATTTTCCTTCACTCCGCTACAGAAAATTTCAGCATGACGGCTACGAAAATAGTTTTTTTTATTACCGTCATTCTGGGAAACGTGTGCTGGACTCGATCCAGTATCTACATAGCAACGGAACAATTTATTCAGAATCCTTTCCTACGCAAAAGCAACATTTTCAAAGATTACCAAGCCTATGTAAATTTGAGAAATATAAAATTTAAATGTCTTCATAAATAGTTAAATTTGCATAATGGAACGTAGAATAAATTTGCAGATTGAAAAGTTGCCGGAAGGCGTTTATTTGGCTACTTCTAAAGATTCACAGGGTTTAGTTGCGCAAGGAAGACCGGTAAATAAAACGATTGATATCGCAAAAGATATTGCTAAAAAATTGTTGGAAGCTCAGGAAGAAAGGATTGCACAATTATCAACTTCTCAACATCATCAACACTAACCAAATTAGCATCACCCTTAATCGTATGCTTCAAACAAGAAGCCGCCACCGCAAAGTTCAACGCCTGT
>ENA-ORXT01000480-ORXT01000480.1-marine-metagenome-genome-assembly--contig:-NODE-480-length-63652-cov-31.396115_pt1 | contig 63652 bp, 57 predicted proteins | sample MGYA00237868_ERZ511482 | MGnify/ENA metagenome assembly ERZ511482 | reverse complement strand
GCAGCGCTGATTGCACCTCGCTTTGCTCGGCGGCGTTTGGCACGCAGCGCTGATTGCACCTCGCTTTGCTCGGCGGCGTTTGGCACGCAGCGCTGATTGCACCTCGCTTTGCTCGGCGGCCGAGGGAGTAGCATTGGCAAATGATCCGGATGCTTCGACTTGCCTCAACCGCTCTCAGTGTGGCCGGGATCATCGCCGCAATCCTGCGGGTCCGATCCGGCGGGGGCGTGCCGCCTCAGGCGGGTGGCTGGCGTGAGGTGAACGAGGCGGAACTGCACTGACGTGCGGATTGCCGTGTTTGGCCTGGGCATCGTCGGGTCCCACCTCATCAGACAACTCAGCACCCATGATGACGACTGCAGCTTCGAGATCACTGTCGTCTCGCGCCGCTCCGAACCTCGCCAAATATCCGGCGTGTCGCTGAGCCCATGGCAGCGCGTCCAATGGGCGTACCCCGGCGCGGTTCCCGAATGCGATATCGGCGTGATTGCGCTCCCCGCTGGTCATCACTACGCCATCGCCCAACGCCTCATACGGCGCGGAGCAGATGTGGTGTCGGTCAGCGATGCGGTCGAGGACGTGCAGGCTCTCAAGCGGCTCGATGCCGAAGCTCAACAGCGCGGCCGACGCATTGCGGCCGGTGCCGGGTTCGCACCCGGGCTGACATGCGTGCTCGCCCGGCACGCCGCTGCAACGTTCGACGCAGTCACCGAGGTGCATGTGGCAAAGCAGGGCACCGGCGGGCCTTCCTGCGCTCGCCAGCACCACGCGTCGCTCAAACTCCCCGCGTGGGACTACCGAGACGGCGAGTGGCTCCGACGTCCCGGTGGTTCAGGCCGTGAGTTGCTGTGGTTTCCCAGTCCGGTGGATGGTGTTGACTGCTACCGGGCCGAGCTACCCGACGCGCTTCTCCTGCAGCCGGCGTTCCCGAGCGCTCATCGCATCAGCGCCCGTCTGGGCGCCACCCGGCGGGATCGGTTCACGTCGCGACTACCAATGTTGCGTCCTCCTCACGCCGAGGGCGGCGTTGGTGCCGTTCGCGTTGAGGTGTGGGGCACGCGGTCCGCTCAACCGGCCGCGCAGGTCCTTGGCGTCGCCGCCCGTCCGGCTGAAGCCGCTGCAGTCGTCGTGCAGGAAACGCTTCGGGTGTTGTCCGACGATGCGTCCTGGTCCGGGGTGCGGGGCCTCGCCCAATTCGTCCACCCGGGACTGTTCCTTCGCCGAGCCCGTGTCGCGGGTCTGACGGTGGAGACTTTTGAGGGCCACCGCGACTGGCAGTAGGGCATGTGACGTACCCCATATTCGACTTTGACCTTCCGGCGGGGTCAAATCGACGTCGAGACCACATGGGTAATTCGGCCCCCTTTTCGGAGCGAACTCCGTCCCGGAACGGCTTGAGACCAACCGTTTCGGCGAATGGTTGCGTGTCTCAACCATCGGTGCCCAAAATTTCTTCTCAAGCTGGCGTCTGGGTCAGACGAAACCATTTTCGGAGGCCAACGATCAGGACAACCGTCAGGGTCGAGAAGCAAAATGGAGGAATCCCTATATGCCATCAGCTGTGCGTGCGACCGGCAAGAAAGCCGGTAAAGCAAAGACCGACACCAACAGAACTGAAGTCGTTTCCACTGACGTGGCGCTGACTCCAGCGGAGATCAACGCCCTCATCGAAGACAACGTCGACCTGGTGAAGCATGTGGTCTTCCAGGTAGCTGTTCACTTTCCTCGCCATGTGGACCGAGAAGAGCTGGCCCGAGCCGGAGCGCTCGGACTGGTCGAGGCAGCTCGTCGATACGACCCTGCCCGCGGAGTGCCGTTTGTGCGCTTTGCCGCCCGCCGCATTCGAGGAGCGATCCTCGACTCGGTTCGAGCCGCAGACTGGGCCCCTCGCTCGGTTCGCATGCTCTCTCGTCGTCTCGACACCACCGAGCAACGCCTCGCAACCGAGCTGGGACGGATGCCTCGCATCGAAGAAACCGCCGAGGCGCTCGGCGTGGAACAGAGCGAACTCCACTCGCTTCGCAGTCGTGTCTACCGCTCCGTTGTTCTCGCTCTCGAACTCGAAATCGACGACGGAGCTGGTGAAGACCTCAACCTTCTCGACGTGCTCCCCGATCAGACCCGGATGGAGCCGTCCGAAGAGCTCGAAGGTCGTGAGCTTGTGGCCTACCTCCGTGACGCTGTCACGCTGTTGCCCGAACGTCACCGCCTCGTGATTGTCGGCTACTTCCTTGAAGACCACACGTCGGCTGATCTGGCCCGCTTCCTCGGCGTGACCGAGTCCCGGGTGTCCCAGCTTCGCTCCGAAGCGCTCGAGATGCTCAAGTTCGGCATCCAGAGCCAGTACGGAATAGACGGCGAGTCCGGCGCCACCTCAAGCCGGGCCGAAGCACGGCGCAAGGAATACGTCGGCGCCATTGGCGCTCAGTCCGATTGGCGTGACCGCATTGGGGAAGGCGAAGAGATCACCACCCGCCTTCGAGCTCACCTCTGATTTGACCCACCACCGCGGGCCAGCCCCACACCACATACTCAGCGATCCCCTGTCGGACACAGCGCCTACCAGCTGTGTCCGACAGTTGCTTTTACGACGGTTGCCTTTGAGGAATGCCATCGCAGGTGGTCAGCCCAGAGCGATGAAGGAGACAGCGACACCTGAGAGGGCGAGGCCGAGCGTCTGCCACCAGCGGATTCGTGCGCCAAAGAGAAGGAAAGCGAACAGCACGGTGGCAGCCGGGTACTGAGCGCCGGCGATCGCCACCTGGCTGATCGACCCTCGTTGGGCGGCCAGCACATAGGCGACCGCTCCAAGCGACCCGAACGCCCCGACCATCATGACTCGCAACCGACTGCCGGGCGCAGAGAGAATTGGCGCTCCGACTTTTACGGCAACGGCCGCAGCCACTCCGAAGGCAACCACTCGTTGTGGGAGGAGCGGCCACAGACCAGAAGCTTCGCTCGTCTTCGTCAGCAACGTCAACATGATGCCATACAGGGCTCCGGCAATGATGGCCAGTGCCAGACCTCGGCGCAGGCTCTGAACGGGCGAGGGGTCAACGGATACGAGAATCAACGCGAGCACGCCGAGCCCAATGCCTGCGCCGGCCAATCCGGTGAGTGTCTCGCCGTCGATGGACACGGAGTACAGCACCGGTATCACCGCGGCCTGCACCCCAACAATCGGCGCGGCAACGCCAACGGGCACATGTCGGTACCCCTCGTACAACGCCAGCAGAGCGAAGCCGTTGAACACCCCTGAGGTGAGCCCAAGCACGATGTCGCGAGTGTTCCATGTGCCCGGAATCATGAAGATCATGAGACCGGTTACCGCGATGCCGCTGATGAAGAACGAAGTCGTGATCGTTTCGGACCGGTGTTCGTGCACGAACCGAGAGGCCAACGCCTCACCGGAACCGATGAGCAGTGACGCAGCGATAGCCAGCCAGAGCGAGAGAGACAACGACCCAGAACCGTTCGAGAGTCAACAGGACGAGTGAGCTTGGCCCAGATCTGGCGCAGAATGCAATCAGGATTACTTGGAACGGTCCCAATCGACCTGGCTCAGCTCAGCCGAGCAGCCGTTCGACGAAGACGGCCACGCCGTCATCGTCGTTGGTGGCTGTCACCTCGTGAGCGACTGCTTTCGTCTCATCGAGCGCGTTGCCCATCGCCACGCCCGTTGAAGCCCACTCAAGCATTTCATGGTCGTTGCGCGCATCGCCGAATGCAAAGGTGCGGTCAACGGGAACACCGAGGTCTGCAACCAGCGCGGCAAGCGCAGATGCCTTTGAGATGCCGGACGGCCCGATGTCCACGAACGCAAGTCCGGAGAACGTCACCGAAAGATGGGGAGCGAGGACGGGGCCCAGCGTCTCGACCAACTCGTTGGCATTGAGCGACGGACTGAAGGCGAGGATCTTGCGCACGTCACCGGCGACGGTGGCGGCGGCGTCTTCGACCATGGCGCCGAGCGGTGGACTGCTCACGAGCAGATCGAACCCCGATTCCCATGTCTGGCCGCCAGCTGCGTGGTCGATGGTGATCCCGACGTCGACCACGGCTTCGCGCACGGCACCGATTGCCCAGAGTGCCTCTTGTCCGGGGCAGACGATCTCCTGCAGGATTGCATTCGAGCGGACGTCCATGGTGAGGGATCCGTTGCTGCTGACCACATGTGTCATCGATGGCACCTGCCGGCTCACCACGTCCGCCAGGACAGTGGGACGTCCGGTGGCGCCGACCACCAGCCAGCCCAGCTCGGCTGCGGCAGCGAGGGCCGCATTCGTGCGGTCTGAGATGGTTTCATCGCTGCGGAGCAGCGTTCCGTCGAAATCGAGCGCGATCATGCCGATTGGATGCATGTCGAGCACTCTAGGACCCGGCCAGTCCGCGACCCGGGTGCGGACAGCTGATGCCGTCGCTCATTTCAGCGTCTCGCTGAGGTAAACCTCAGATGTTGGCGACCTCGAGAATTTGCACTCGGGAGCGGTACAGCTTGAGGACGCCGTCCTCTTCCATTCCACGTAGGACCCGGTTCACTGTTGGGCGGGTTGTTCCGCACAACGAAGCGAGCGATTCCTGGCTCATCTGAATTGTTCCGTCGTAGGCCTCGCAGAGCTCCCGGAGGCGAAGTCGCACACGTTCATCAGCTGATGAGTGCACCGCCTCGGCCAACCGATCAGACATCTGTCGCAGCCGTTGATCAAGAACGGTGATGAAGAATCGATCGATCATCGGATGTTCCTGCCTCAGGCGCTCAAATTCGGTTGGGCGAAGCAACAGGACCCGCAGGTCTCGCAGCACCGTGACCGACGCACTTCGCTGCGCAGCGTCGCGCAGCAGTGACTGGGCACCAACAATCTCTCCGGGTCCGGCCACATTCAACCCGACTGGCGCACCTTCGACGGTCGTCGACTCGATGAGCACACGCCCGTCTTCGATGAAGTAGGCACCGTCAGGATGGTCGCCCTCCCTGAAGAGAACGGTTCGGCGTGAATAGGAACGTGCAACAGCACGTTGCCGGATTATCTCCACTATTTGGGGATCCAGCCGCCCCAACTCTTCCCACCATTGCATGCGCCCAGCGTGGCACAGCGATGTCTCCCAGCGCAACGTCGGTATGAACAACGTCGGTATGAACGACGTGAAAGCACCCCCAAAAATGTCACGGAGTAGCGGAAAGGTCCCTCGAATGCGGAAAGCGACGCACACAGAGAGATGATGTTTCCCATCCACATTCGAACCTGGAGTTCTTTGCCGGGGGCTGAGCACATCCCCAACGGCAGACGGGTCGTTTGGATGTTCTGGGGACGGCACCCGGTTCATACCCCAGATACGGCGGTACTTTGTAAGGCATGCCTGCTCGTCGATTTCACTGGAACTCGCTGGATTCAACCAACGAACTCATTGCCGGCTTCGAGAAGATCCGCGAGGAACTCGACGTGCCGGAGGATTTTCCCACTGAGGTTCGCAAGCAGTCGGTTCGCATGGCGGAGCGCGGTCCACAACTACCGCCGGGGGCTGGTGGGATGAAGGTCGTTGATCGACGTGATATCCCGTTCGTGGCCATCGACCCGCCGGGCAGTCGTGATCTGGATCAGGCATTTGCCGCCGAAGTACGAGCCGATGGCGGCTGGCGCGTTTTCTATGCCATCTCCGACGTGGCTGCATTCGTCTCGCCCGGCAGCGCCATCGACGACGAAGCGCGCAAGCGCGGAGTCACTCTCTACAGCCCTGACCTGCGGTCCTCTCTTCATCCCGAGGCGTTGAACGAGGCGGCCGCCAGCCTGCTGGCTGACGTGGACCGTCAGGTCCTGCTCTGGACCATTGACCTCGACGCGACGGGCGCCATTGACCACGCCAACGTCGAGCGGGCCACGATTACCAATCGACGCACCATGAACTATCGCGAGGCACAGGACGAGATTGACAACGGCACCGCCACCCCGTCACTTGCGCTGCTGAAGATGATTGGCGAGGCGCGCCAAGAACTTGAACGGCAGCGTGGCGCAGTCAGCCTGCAACTTCCCGCTCAGGAGATCACCGAACGGGACGGGCGATTCAATCTTCACTTCGATGAGGAGGTTCCCGTCGAGCGATGGAACGCACAGATCTCACTGCTCACCGGTATTGCCGCAGCACAGATCATGATCAAGGGTGGTGTCGGGCTGCTGCGGACGCTCCCAACCCCGGACGATTTCACCATCGAAGAGATTCGCCAGACCAGTCTCGGACTTGGCATCGACTGGCCCAGCGACATGTCCTACGCCGACCGGGTTCGCACGCTGGACCCGGCCAGGCCGAAAGAGGCCGCACTGTTGAGTCGTTCTGCTCGCGGCTTGCGCGGCGCAGGCTACGTGGCGTTCTTCAACGGCGATGTCCCTGAGCACCCCGAACACTCGGCTATCGCCTCCGTGTACGCCCACGTCACCGCTCCGTTGCGCCGCGTTGCTGATCGGTTCGCAAACGAGATTGTGCTCGCGTTGTGCGCTGAGCGAGATGTCCCCGAATGGGCAATCGAAGCACTCCCGTCGATGCCGGCCATCATGGGCCGAAGCAAGCAGAACGATCGCAACCTCGAACGCGCGATGACGGATTACATGGAAGCCATCTGCATGCGAGGTCGGGAAGGTGAGACGTTCGAGTCGGTCGTGACCGCCAAGGGTCGTGAATGGTCAACCCTGATGATCGCTGAGCCCGCCGTGATCGCTGGCATCAAGGGCACGGACTATGAACTTGGCGCCAGGCTCGATGTGAAACTCACCGACGTGAACCTTGAGCGTCGACGGATCACGTTCGAGGCCGCCTGAAGCGTGCCCGCTCGTGCGTGGGGTCGAGCGCAGCGCCTCTGGCTTTGCTTTTTTCCAACTGGTGACACGAATCTGATCTGTGGCAATCTGTGCATCATGCGACGCGCGGTCACACGGCGACAGCCATGATGAAGAAGATTTTCGCGAACCGTATTTCGCGTCGCACCTTCTCCTGCTCTGTCATCCTCTCGGCGTTCGTTGTGGTGTGGGCGCTGAGCCCGGTGCTGTTCGTTGCTGCTCTGCTGGCAGACGTTCGTCACGGTTGGGCCGATCACAAGTGGCTTCGGCTTCTCGGCTTCCTGATGCTGTACCTGATCAACGACGCATGGGCGCTCGTGATGTTGTTGGCCATGTGGATCGTCACCGGGTTCGGTTGGAAGATGCACACCTCCTGGTCCTACAAGATGCACGCACGCGTGCATGGTCAGTGGGCTTCGCATCTGTTGTGGGGTGTCGACAAGCTGTTCGGTGGTCGGATTGAGATTCGCAACCGCGATGTGGTGACCCCGGGTCCCATCGCCATGTTCTCGCGCCACATTTGTTTCCTCGACGCCCTGATCCCCTCGGTGCTCATCGCCCACAAGCGCTCACAAATACCGTGCCATGTCATGAAGGAAGACTTGAAGTGGGAGCCGGGTATCGACATTCTCGGGCACCGAACCCCGAACCATTTCCTGAACCGGGCGAAGGCAGGCGCACTGGACCTTGACGCTGTGCGTAGGATTGGCGAGGCCGCCAGCACAGATAACTCTGTCGTCATCTTCCCGGAAGGCAGCTTCCGTCAGCCAGCTCGCTTTGCACGTGCCATCGAGCGGATGCGCAAAAGTCAACCTGCGCTTGCCGAGCGAGCATCAAAACTCAGGCACGTGCTGCCACCTCGCCCCAACGGCAGCTTTGCTCTGCTGCAGGGGGCAGCTGACGCGGATGTGGTTCTCGTTGCGCACTCCGGATTTGATGGCTTCACCACGGTGAAGGAAATCCTTGCGAACGTTCCACTCAACCGTCGGATCGTTATCGAGTGCAGGCGGATTCCGCGCTCGGAGATCCCCATGGACGAAGAGGGATTCAACGACTGGCTGCTTGCCCAGTACGAGTGGATTGACGCCTTCGTCGAGGAGCAGCTCAACGACGGCACCAGTCGACGCGAACTGGCTGCGAAGAGCGAAGCCGAAACTGCGGTTGCGGCGGATCTGCGTGACCAGGTCGAGATCGAGTTGAGCGGCACACAAAGCGACGCCAATGTCTGAGGCAGAGCCTGAGGACAACCTTGCGCCACCAGCAGACCAGGGTCTACTCGACACGGCCGTGGCCATGGCCGTGGAGGCTGGACAGCACACGCTGCGCTGGTTCAACGCCACCGACCTCGGGGTCGACTGGAAGGGCGACGGAACGCCCGTCACCGAAGCCGACCGCAGCGCCGAACTGATGATCCGGGAGCGCATAGCCGCGCAGTACCCTGACGACGCAATCCTTGGCGAGGAACACGCCGATGTTGAGGGGACAACCGGCCGGCAATGGATGATTGATCCCATCGATGGCACAAAGTCCTTCACGCACGGTGTGCCGCTGTTTTCGAACCTGATCGCCGTGGCTGACGAAAACGGCCCGGCTGTCGGGGTCATCAACCTGCCCGCGCTTGACGAAATCGTCTACGCGGGTCGAGGGCTGGGCTGTTTCCACAAGGTTGGCGACCGTGAACCGGTGGCGGCTCGTGTATCCAACGTTGCCCGGGTCGACCGAGCCGCCATCACCGCCAGCGGCTTCGAAGGGTTCCCCGCTGATGTACTGGCGCGATGGACGTCAAGCGGCGCAATTGTTCGCACCTGGGGAGACGCCTACGGCTACGCCCTCGTTGCCACAGGCCGGGTGGAAGCCATGTTCGACTACGGACTGAGCGCGTGGGATATTGCCCCGATGCTGGTGATCATTCCCGAAGCGGGCGGCACCGTGACGGCATGGGACGGGTCACCAGAGCCCATGGGTGGTAACACCATCAGCACCAACGGCACCCTTCACGCCGAACTGTCCAGACTCGTCACCTGACAACCGACTCAGTCGTCGGTGGTGTCGAGGGGGTCTTCGGCGATTCCGGTGGGGAGCATTTCCATCAGGAGGTCACCGGGTTCGACGGCCGCGGCGGCGACGACAACGATTCGACTGATGGTGCCGTCGATCGGTGCGGAGATTGCTGACTCCATCTTCATCGCTTCGATGGTTGCGACGGTCTGGCCAGCGGACACGGTGTCGCCAACAGCGGTGCTCACGTTGACCACACCACGGAACGGGGCGGCGACGTGGCCGGGCTGACCCGGATTCGCCTTTTCGGCGTCGACAATATCAGTGGCGACAGAACGATCGCGAATATCGATGGGGCGCAACTGACCGTTGAGGCGGAACACCACACTGCGGATGCCTTCCTCGTTCGGTTCACTGATGGCCTCAAGACCAACGAGCAGGCGCACACCCGGGCCGAGCAGCACTTCGATGTCGGACCCGTCAACATCAAGGCCGTACCAGAAAGGCTTCGACGGAAGAACAGCGAGGTCGCCGTAGCGGGCGCGTTGCTCGCCGTACGCCTGGGCAACGGCCGGCAGCAGCAGAGCGCTGAGGCGACGTCGGGCCATGGGCCCTTCGAGACCCTCGGTTTCTGCATCGGTGAGTTCGAGCTCGGAGGGCGTGTAGTTGCGGCCTTCAAGTGCATCGGTGCGGAATGGTTCGGGGAAGCCGCCCGGAGGATCGCCCAACTCACCGTGCAGGAACTTGATGACACTGTCGGGCAGATCCACCGAGGACGGGTTGGCCTTCAGTTGGTCGGCGCTGACGCCGGACGCAACCAGATGCAGGGCAAGGTCGCCAACCACCTTCGAACTGGGTGTCACCTTGATGGGGCGACCGAGCAGATCGCTGGTGTCGGCGTACAGGTTGGCGATCTCTTCGAACCGGTCGCCCAGGCCGAGCGCAATGGCCTGCTGGCGTAGGTTGGAGAGCTGACCGCCCGGAATCTCGTGCCGGTACACCGCACCTGTGGGGGCGGCAAGACCGGCTTCGAATGGTGCGTACAGCGCGCGTACGGTTTCCCAGTACGGCTCCAATGCAGCCACGTTTGCGAGCGACAGGCCAGTGGAGTGCGGGGTGTGTTCTGCTGCAGCAATCACTGCGCCAATCGACGGTTGGCTGGTCATACCCGCCAGCGCAGGGTTTGCCGCGTCAACCGCATCCACGCCAGCTGCTATTGCGCTGATATAGGTGGCGAGCTGGCCACCGGCGGTGTCGTGGGTGTGAAGGTGAATGGGCTGGGGGAAACGTTCGCGCAGAGCCCGCACCAGCATGCTCGCGGCCGGGGCGCGGAGAACGCCGGCCATGTCCTTGATGCACAGCACATGCGCGCCGGCACCATGCAGCTTCTCGGCCACGCCGAGGTAGTAGTCGAGCGTGTAGAGATCTTCAGCCGGGTCGATCATGTTGCCCGAGTAGCAGATGGTGCCTTCGGCGATCGCTCCCGCATTTATGGTGGCTTGGATGGCCGGGCGCATCTGATCGATGTCATTGAACGCGTCGAACACTCGGAAGATATCGATGCCGGCCTCGGTGGCTTCCTCGACGAATCGTTCCACCACCATGTCGGGGTAGGGCCGGTAGCCGACCACGTTGCGGCCGCGGATGAGCATCTGCAGACACAGGTTTGGCGCAGCAATCCGCAGTCGTTCGAGACGCTCCCACGGGTCCTCGTGCAGGAACCGCATGGAGACGTCGTAGGTGGCTCCGCCCCAACATTCGAGGCTCAGCAGCTCGGGCATGGCTGCTGCATGGGCGGCCGCGCCGGCCACCAGGTCGATGGTGCGCACGCGCGTGGCGAGGATGGATTGGTGCGCGTCGCGCAATGTCGTGTCGGTGACTGCCAGACCTTCCTGGTTGCGCAATGCCTGGGCGAAACCGGTGGGTCCAAGTTCCTGCAGGCGTTGACGGGATCCCCTGGCAGGTATTGGGGGGAGTTCGGGAAGCTTCGAGACCGGATTCGCAACGGTTGGAGCCATGCCGTGGGGGCGGTTGACCGTGATGTCGGCCAGATACCGGAGTAGGCGTGTGGCGCGGTCAAGGCCGACGGACGCTGCGGTGAGGTCTGCGCGGTGATCCAGAAAGTTGGTGGTGACCGCCCCGGCCTGGAACTCTTCGTCACTCACCAGCGCCTGAAGGAACGACAGGTTTGTATTCACGCCGCGTACCCGAAACTCTGCGAGCGCTCGCTGCGTGCGCCGCACCGAGTCTTCGAACGTTTGGCCGCGACACGTGAGCTTCACAATGAGCGAATCGAAGTACGGCGTGATCTCAGAGCCGATGTAGCCGGGGCCACCATCAAGACGGATGCCCGCGCCTCCCGGTGTGCGATAGGCGACGATGCGGCCGGTGTCGGGCCGGAAGTCATTTGACGGATCTTCGGCGGTGATGCGGCATTGCAGGGCAAACCCACGAGTGCTGATGTCTTCCTGGCGGATACCGAGATCCACCAATGAGTCACCTCCCGCGATCTTGAGTTGAGATTCCACCAGATCAATATCGGTGACCTCTTCGGTGACCGTGTGTTCCACCTGGATGCGTGGGTTCATCTCCATGAACACGTGTCGCCCGTCTTTGTTGACGAGAAATTCAACTGTGCCAGCACCGCGATAGTTCAAGGACTTCGCGAAGGCGACGGCGTCTTCGCACAGCGTGTCGCGCAGTACCGGGTCCAGCTCTGGCGCCGGCGCGATCTCGACAACCTTTTGGAACCGCCGCTGCACGGAGCAGTCACGTTCAAACAGGTGGACGACATTGCCCTGACCGTCACCCAGAATCTGGACCTCGATGTGGCGCACGTCGGACATGGCTTCTTCGAGGAACACCGTGGAGTCGCCGAAGGCACTCTGGGCTTCGCGCACGGCGGCATCGACGGCTTCGTCCAATTGGGCAGGGTCTTCGATTCGCCGCAAGCCGCGTCCTCCGCCACCGGCGGCCGCTTTCACGAACAGCGGGAATCCAATGTTGGCGGCGTACTCAGAAAGGTTCGAGCCGTCTGAGACCTGCGGAGATTGATGCAGGACAGGAAGCCGTGCCTTCTCGGCTGCTTCGCGGGCCCGCATCTTGTTTCCTGTCAGCTCCAACACCTCAATCGACGGACCGACAAAGATGACCCCTGCTGCCTCGCATGCTTCGGCCAGGTCTGGACTTTCAGAGAGGAACCCGTAGCCGGGATAGATGGCGTCCGCACCTGCGTCGAGAGCGGCCTGAACAATGAGGTCCGGATTGAGGTACGCCTTGACCGGATTGCCGCGCTCGCCTATCTCATAGGCTTCATCGGCCTTGAGACGGTGCAGGGAGTTGCGGTCCTCCCATGTGTGGATGGCGACCGTTGCGATGCCCAGCTGGTGGGCGGCTCGGAACGCCCGGATGGCGATCTCACCTCTGTTGGCAACGAGTACTTTCTGCAGTCCCATGATCAGCCTTGTCTTGGAGCGAACGATGAGTTCAAACTACCGGCACTGAGTGGGGTGCGGCCCGGCGGGTCAGCTGGTTGTTCGGTGCTCGCTCTGCGGCGGGGTGACCTCGGTCTCGATCGACTGCACGCCATTCGGCATTCCAACCTCGAGCTGGCCTTTGGACTTGCGACGAAAGCATGCAGCCCTCCCCGGGCCGTCCGGCCCGGGGTTGTCCCGGAAGGCGGTGTGACAGCCGGTCCTATGTGCCCGCTATCGAACGCTTCGCAACCTCTTCGAGCATCACTTCGGTTGCGCCGCCGCCAATTGGCAGGATGCGCGCATCGCGTGACATACGCTCCACCGCTGTCTCCCGCATGTAGCCGATGCCACCGTGGAACTGCACGCAGTCGTACATGACCTCGTTGACAATCTCGCAACCCCAGGCTTTTGCCCCGGACATCGCTTTCACGTTGTCCATGCCCTGGTCACCCATCCACGCCGCGTGATACATCGAGGCTCGGGCTGCGTCGACTTTCGCCTGGTTCATGGCCATGCGCTGGCGGATTGCACCGAGGTCGTAGAGGTGGCCGCCGAACGCCGGCCGGTTCTGGCAGTAGTCGTTGGTGATATCGATGGCGGCCTGCGCGGCGCCGACGCCCATGCCGATCAGGACCATGCGTTCGTTCTGGAAGTTCTTCATGGTCTCGTAGAAGCCGCGGTGCGGCGTTCCGAGCAACTGGGAGTCAGGCACCCAGACGTCCTCGAAGGAAAGCTCGGCGGTGTCTGAGCATCGCCAGCCGTGCTTGTCAAGCTTCTTGGAGACCGTGAACCCTTCCGTCCCGGCGGGGACCAGGAACATCGAGATGCCGTACTTGTTGTCCATGTCCGTGCGGGCCGCGACGATGGTCATGTTCCCGTAAACCGAGTTGGTGATGTAGAGCTTCGTGCCGTTGATGCGCCATCCGTCGCCGTCCCTGACTGCCCTGGTGCGAATGCCGGCAACGTCGGAACCAGCGTCGGGTTCACTGACGCCGATGGACAGGATGGTTTCGCCGCTGATGACGCCCGGCGCCCACTCGGCAAGTTGCTCTTCGGAGCCGGAGTTGAACAGGTGCGGCCCAGCCATGTCGGTGTGTACGAGCACGGTCACGTCGAAGCCAGCGAAGGTTGACGCGCCGAGAGCTTCGGAGAACGTCGCGGAGGCGAGCATGCCCATGCCAAGACCACCGTGCTTTTCGGGTATGCGCAGGCTGAGCATTCCGAGCGAACCCATTTTGCGCAGGACGTCGCGTGGCACCCTGCCTTCCTGTTCCCAGTCGTCGCCGTGGGGTAAGACTTCGTTGGTCACGAAATCGACCGTCTGGTCATAGATGGCCTGGAGCTCGTCGGTCATGTAGGCGTTGCGATGCGTCATGGAGTGTCCTTCTGGTCGGAGTCTGGTGCGAATGTGACGAGAATCTGGTTGCTGGAAATCTGGTCGCCGACTGCAACCCGAACCTCATCGACGGAGGCGGCGCCAGATGATCGAAGTGAATGCAGCATTTTCATTGCTTCGATCACGACGATGAGGTCGTCGCCGGCCACCGCGTCGCCGGGGGCGACGTGTACTTCTGCGACGACTGCTGGGAACGGTGCGACGATTGCGTCGCCGCTGCCGGCCCGGCCTGCCTTTGATGCCGCCCAGCGCTGCGTTCGGGAGGGCACAGCGAAGGCGAACGTCTGACCACCGAGGTTGACCGACACGCGGCGAGCGTGCAGATCGACGTTCGCTGTCACGGGAGCCCTGCTCAGCTCGGCCTCACCGATAACGACTTCTTCCACGTCTGTGTCGGGTCGATCGAGAGCACGGAGTCCAATACGATGGTGGGGCTCGGTGCCGGTGAGCGAGAACTGGCGGAGCGCGGTCCACGGGTTGGAAGCAAGAGCGGTGTCTGTGTGCACACGATCTCGTTGGGCACGCGCCCATTCCACCGCCGCAATGAACGGTGCCTCGTCCGCAACCGTGAGAGGCGTGAAGCTGTTCTCATCGAGGAACCGGGTGGTCAATCGGCCATCCGCGAAGTCCTGCACGTCAAGCAGCCACCGCTGCAGCCCTGTGTTTGTGATTACGCCACCGATCACGAGATTATCCAGCGCATCTTTCATCTTCTGCACGGTCTGTTGGCGTGTCGGTGCGTAGGCGATCAGCTTGGCAATCATCGGGTCATAGAAGGGTGAGATCTCTTCACCGGCTTCGATGGCCGCGTCCCAGCGAACACCTTCAGGAACCGACAGCTGGTGGATCGTGCCAATCTGGGGGGCGAAGTTGTTCTGGGGGTCTTCCGCGTTGATTCGACACTCGATGGCGTGACCAGTGATGGCAAGATCTGTCGGCAACGACAGCGGTTCGCCGCCAGCGGATCGAATCATCAGCTCGACGAGATCGACACCGGTCACCATCTCGGTGACGGGATGTTCAACCTGCAGGCGGGTGTTCATCTCAAGGAAGAAGTGTTCGCCGCTCACGTCGTCGACGATGAACTCCACCGTGCCGGCGGAGTCATAGGCGATGGACTGGCCGAGCAGGAGGGCGGACGCGCGCAGTCCGCTTCGCGTCTCGTCCGGGAGGTTCGAGGCGGGCGCCTCTTCCAGAACCTTCTGATAGCGGCGTTGCACCGAGCATTCGCGCGTGCCGAGTTCCGCCAGCCGACCGTGGCGATCGCCAATGATCTGCACTTCGATGTGGCGCGGCTGTTGGATGTATCGCTCGACGATGACGTCGCCATTGCCGAAGGACCGCTCGGCCTCGGTGGAAGCTTCGGTGAGGGCCGTGGAGAAGTCGTCTGGGCTGTGGGCAATGCGGATGCCCTTGCCGCCACCACCTGCGGCGGCTTTGACGAGCACGGGGAAGCCGATGTTGTTTGCCGCCGCGGCGAGGTCGGCCGGGTTCTGGGACGTGTCGAAACCGGGAATGATTGGCACGCCGGCGGCATGGGCGAGCCGACGGGCCTCGATCTTTGAACCCATCTGCTCAATGGCGTCCGGCCGCGGGCCAATCCAGATGAGGCCGGCGTCAATCACTGCTCTTGCGAAGTCAGCATTCTCCGAAAGAAAGCCGTAGCCGGGATGCACCGCCTCGGCCTGGGTGTCTGCCGCTGCATCGAGAATCTTTTCCATGCTCAGGTACGAATCGGCCAACGCGGCGGGCCCGATATTGACGGCGACTGTGGCCTCGCGAACGTGAGGCGCGCAGGCATCCGGATCAGCAAACACGGCAACGGTTTCGTGGCCGAGCCGGTGGGCGGTTCTCATGATGCGCCGGGCGATCTCGCCTCGATTGGCAACAAGAATTCTCATCGTGCAGTTCCCATCGTGCGGTATTCCATAGTGATCACATCCGGTAGACGATGCCGGGGCCGCGCTCCGGTTCGTCCTGTCGAGCAGCAAGTGTGAGGCAGAGACCAAGCGCATCGCGGGTATGGACAGGGTCAATCAGTCCGTCATCCCACAGGCGACTTGTGGCGTAGTAGGGATCGCTCTGCTTCTCGTACTGGCCGCGTATCTCGCTGCGAATTTCTGCGATCTGTTCATCGGTGGTCTCTGCGCCTTTCATGCCCCCGAGACGAATGTCAACGAGGACGGTTTCCGCAGTGTCGGCGGCCATTGTGGCGATACGAGAATTTGGCCACGCGAACAGGAACCTCGGGTTGAATCCGCGTCCGCACATGCCGTAGTTGCCGGCACCGTAGGAACCGCCTATCAGCACGGTGTACTTCGGCACGGTTGCGTTGGCGACAGCAGCAACCATCTTCGCCCCGTTCTTTGCAATACCGCCCTTTTCGCTGTCCACACCGACCATGTAGCCCGAGGTGTTCTGCAGGAACAGCAGGGGGATGCGGCGCTGCTCGCACAGCTCAATGAAGTGCGCGGCCTTGAGCGCGGATTCGCTGAAGATGATGCCGTTGTTGGCGATGATCCCGACCATGTGTCCCCACACTCGGGCGAAGCCGCAGACGATGGACTCGCCCCACTCCGGTTTGAACGCCGCGAAGCGACTACCGTCGACAAGCCGGGCGATGATTTCGGTTGCGTCGAACGGAACACGATCGTCGGCGCTGACGATGCCGTGCAGTTCCTCTGCCGGGTACGCAGGCGCCTCGGGTTCGGTCCAGCTCAACCAGCCCTGCCGGCCGTCGGAGCGTCGCTGGTTGGTGGTTTCGCAGATCTCACGGAGCTTGCCGTATGCCTCGCGTTCGGTGGAGACCATGTAGTCGCTGACGCCAGAGGTCTGTGTGTGCAGCGCGGCGCCGCCGAGGTCATCCGCGTCGATGATCTCGCCGAGCGCTGCTTTCACGATTGGTGGGCCGCCCAGAAAGATGCGGCCGATGCCCTCGACCATGATCACTTCGTCGCTGAGCGCGGGAACGTACGCGCCACCTGCGGTGCAGCCGCCGAGCACCACGCTCAGTTGGGGCAGGCCCTGCGCCGAGAGTCGGGCTTGACGATAGAAGCTCCCGCCGAAGTGATCCTTGTCCGGGAAGATCTCATCCTGCAGAGGAAGGAACGCTCCTCCGGAGTCCACCAGATAGATCACACCGAGACCGTTCTCGAGGGCAATCTCCTGGGCTCGTACATGCTTTTTGATTGCCATGGGAACGAGGGAGCCGCCCTTGACGGTTGCGTCGTTCGCAATGAACACCCAGGGCACGCCATGGACCACGCCCACGCCGGTGACGATGCCGGCGCCCGGGACTTCATCGTTGTACTGGCCGTGTCCAGCAAGGGTGGAGAACTCAAGAAAGGGTGTGCCCTCGTCGGTCACCATGGAGATGCGGTCCCGCACCATGTGCTTGCCGCGGCTGAGGTGGCGTTGAATGGAGCGTTCGCGGCGGGGCCCGCCGTTGACCGCTGTCTGCTGCTCGGAACGCAGTCGCTGTGAAAGCGTCCTGTAGGCAGCCGTGTTGTCGGCGAACGATGCGCTTCCCGTGTCGATGCGCGATTCGATGCGGTTCACTGTTTCACTTTCTGAGGGGTCACTTTCTGAGGGGTCACTTTCCGAGGGTTTACTTCCTGAGAGGCCACTCCGTGAAGGAACTGTCGGGTGATGGCGCCAGCCAGTTCGTCCAGCGTGAGGTTGCCCGACACGTCGAACCATTCGATGGTCGTGTTCATCGCCCCGAACAGAATGAGGCGATGCAACGCAACGTCCTTGTCCCTGAGGTGACGAAGCTGCTCGGCAAGCATGGTGTTCCACAACCCTTCGTACTGGTCTCGGGCGGGCACCACGGCTGTGCGAACTGATGGGGGAGCGGTGAAGAATGCCGTGACGTGGGAGGCGGTGTACGGGCCGTGCTCAAACAGCGCGCCGAGGTGCGCCCGGACGTGTCCCAACACTGGCTGATCAGCTGGAGTGTCCGGGTCCTGGAACGCATCGATCATGACGACGATGCCCTGACGGAACACGTCCACGAACAGTTCTTCCTTCGACGCGAAGTGGTGGTAGATCGAGCCGGCTTTGATGCCGGCATCCTCAGCTATCTGGCGCAGTGTTGTGGCTGCGTACCCCTGCTCCATCAAGCGCCTTGCAGCGGCGTCACACACCTTGCGACGCGCTGGGCTGTCCACCGACGAAGTGACCATGCTCGCTGTCTTCCCCGAAGTCATCCCGGCACTCTAACGAACGTTAGGTTGGTCGTCCAGCGAGTCAGCCATTGGTCAGCGAGCCCCTGCCAACCGCATTGCACCGCTGGGAGGGCCGACTCAGGTAGTTGGCGGTTCTATTCGTTCGATGGTCGCGACTCGATCAATCGAACGGTCAAACGACACAACGACGCCAATGCCGGTCGACTCGGCACAGGCAACGAGGTAGGCCTCGGCGAAGTCGATCCGGGCGACTTCGTATACCTCGATTGCTCGCAATAGCAAACCAGGATCAACACACACGATCGAGTCAAACGCAATCAGTGACCGCATCGCGTTGGCGATTTGTTCTCGTGGTGTTTCATAGAACGACTCCAGCACGTACACCGTCTCGGCAACGATCAAGTCAGCGAGAAACAGCACGGAAGCAGAACCGAGGTACAACGTCGCCCGCTGCGCCATGTCGGCCGGGTCACCTGTCAGATGTCTGACCAAAATGTTGGTGTCAACAAATGCACTCACCGCCGGCGAACAGCTCGCTCTGACCTCGTGCGCCGCACTATCTCGTCCCATGCGACATTGCGTTTCGCCGCCGGCACCGACACTGACCCGGCCAACTCAAGGAAGTCGACCGTTCTTGCGAGGACCGCGCGGTTGCCTTCAACCCGAAACACGACTTCATCACCCTCGCAAAGCCCGAGCGCATCACGCACCGCCTTTGGCACCGTCACTTGACCCTTCGAAGTTACTTTCGCTGCAGCTTCCATCCTGTTCCTTACCTGTGGATCAATGTAAGGATAGCCTGTCGACGGACCGCACCATAGCGATCCTGGTCGCATCGGGAGGACCAAGCGGCGTGAGACACGTGCCCAATCTTGTCGCATTCTCATGACAACCGACTCGTACCGAGAGTGGATAGCGGTAGCCCTGCGGCTGCGCTGTCACAGATACGGCTGACATCTATGGTGTGAAACAATGACGACTGTTCGGCGGTGGGACGGACCGGCATTGGCGCAGTTCATCCGAGCCCCGAGCGAACCATTGCCAGACCTGACGGACAAGGTTGACCTCATCCTCCTGGCGACGAGACTGACGGCCGCTGAACAGTCGATTTCACTGCCGGAAGGTGGAGGCGGGTCGCCGGGATTGGGCGAGATGTTTGGACGCCCCGGCCTGCCAGATGAAGAGCTGCTTTCCGAGATCATCCAGCGGCTCAACGAGCGCTTCGGCACGAACTTCGACCCTGCAGACCGGCTCTTCTTCGATGGCTTGGTCGAGAAGATGGCGGAAGAGCCCGCCGTGCAACAGGCAGCGGCTGCCAACGATGCGCCGAACTTCCGCATTGCGATGGCGGACAACTTCCAGAATGCCGTCATCGACCAGATGGCGACCTCCACCGAGATCACGAAGAACTTCCTGGACGACGATGAGTTCGCCGGCGATGTGCTGGATGCCTACATGCCACTGCTGCAGACCAAGGCCAAGGTCGCCCGGCAACAACACTGTGCGATCGGCGAGTTGCTGGCCGAAGGCGAAGGTAACTGGCTGGAGTACAAGTCGACCTTCCATGTTCATGCTGACTCCGGCGAACCGGATAGGAACCTCGAGACCTCGGCCATCAAGTCAGTGGCTGCGTTTCTCAATTCCTGGGATGGCGGCACGCTGCTCATCGGGGTGGCCGAAGATGAGAATGGCAAAGGCGTACCCTTCGGTATGGATGGCGACTACGTCCGCTTCCACAAGGACGGCAAGGGCGACGACGACATGTTCCGGCTGGCATTCAACGACAAGTTGAAGAACTCCATGGGTGCAGCCGCCATCTCATTTGTGACCACGCAGATGCACACCGTCGACGGCAGGGACATCTGTCGAGTGCATGTGACGCCCTGCGGCTTCCCCGTTGAAGCTTCATCAACGACGACGAGTGGGAAAAGTTCAAGACCCAACGCTGGCCCGGTCAAGGAAGCTGAGAACAGGTGATGAAGGGGTCGGTTGTTGAGGGTCTTGCGTTTGCGATTGCGAGTGCTGGTCGAGGCCATCGGCGGTGGTGCAGGCGTTGCCCACGCTGCTCACCGCTGGTCTCGTATGAGGCGGGCGATAGTGGCCGAAACGGGGGCGAGTACGAGTGCTGCGTAAGCAGCGAGAGCTGCGAGTATCAGAAGTAATGTCATGGTGCCTTTCTGGTCGGCGATGACTCCAGTGTAATACATACATTGAATGGTAGTCAATAAGGTATAGCTATTGTGCTGGGAGTAGCCCACGCGTCGGTGGCACGAGCGCCCCGTATTGAACGCTCAAGCCGAACCGTCATGCGTCGTCTCCGAGCGCAGGCAGGACAAGATCTCGTAACATCGCTAGCGGCGCTTCATCTGGGTTTCGTAAGGAGGGGTGGGACCGGTGTCTGTGCGAACAAACACGTCGATCAGCGGCGACAATCGATTCGTCACGGCGTTCAATTCGTCACCGCGCACGGGACTACGGCTGGCTGAGGGCGGAACACCGCGCCGACTCACTCGAACATCGTCGACTGCATCGGGCACAGCGAGTCCCCGAGAGCGGACCCAAACCCGTGACAGCTGAACAGTGGATCGTATTTGCGATTCTGGGCGTCGCGCTCGCGGTCTTTGCGACTGACCGAGTCAGGGTCGATGTGGTCGCGCTCAGTGTGCTCGTCAGCCTTGTTCTCTCTGGCCTCCTGACATCAGAGGAAGCCCTGAGTGGGCTCTCAAATCCCGCCGTGGTCACGGTGCTGGCAGTGTTCATTCTTTCGGGTGCAATGGTGAGCACCGGCGTTGCCGACAATCTGGCCCGGGTCATGATGAAGGCGGCGGGTCATGCCCAATGGCGCATCGTAACGGTGGCAATGGTCACGTGTGGCCTGATGAGCGCGTTCATGAACAACATCGGAGCCACCGCCATCCTCCTGCCGGCATGCCTCAAAGTCTCTGAACGCACTGGCATCGCTGCTTCCAAGTTGTTGATGCCGCTCGCGTTTGCATCGCTGATGGGCGGCAACATCACCGCCATTGGCACGCCACCGAATATCCTGGCCAACGGCATCCTCTCCGAACGAGACGGCCTCGAACCATTCAGGTTCTTCGACTTCGCCGCTACCGGCGTTCCGGTGCTGCTCCTTGGACTGCTGTACATGGGCACTATTGGATTCCGGCTTCTCCCCAGTCGCAGTGATACAGGTCGTCTCGTCGACAACAGCGCCGTGAGCGATTACCTCTCAACAGTGACTGTCGGCCCGACCTCCAGCCTTGTCGGCCTGTCTGTTGCCGATGCCGAAGAAGAATTCGATCAACCAATACACGTACTCTCGGTCAGACGCAGCGACGCCACTGACCAACTCACACCTCGCCCGGTCACGATTATCCGGCCCGGCGACCAGCTGACCGTTCAAGCGCCGCTGTCATCTCTGGCAGAATTCGCGGCCCGCCATGGTAGCGGAGTTGATATCGATCACTCGGCGATCAGCTGGATCGACCCTTTCACGGCCCAACCAGCTGGGCCTTCGACGCCGGACTCGATTTCGATGCTCGAGGTCATGGTCGCCCCCGAGTCGGCCCTCATTGGTCGCACCCCGAGCGAACTCGACCTGCGACGACACCGGGGGCTGATTCCGTTGGCGGTGCGGCAACGCCGCGGACCAATTCGCACCGAACTCGAACACTTCCGATTCCGAGCCGGTGACTCACTTGTTGTCACCGGGCACCGTGACCGGCTCATTGAACTTTACGATTCCGACGACATCATCGCGCTGCACAGCCCGAACCTCGCCTACCGAAACCGTAAGCGGGCTCCCCTCGCTGTGGCCGTTATGGTCGCCGTCCTTGCCGCCAGCGCCGTTGGACTCGTACCAATCGCCATCGCTATGCTCACCGGCGCGCTTGTCCTTGTCCTGACCCACACCATTTCAATGGAAGATGCCTACAGTTCCATTGACTGGAAAGCCATCTTCCTCATCGCTGGAATGCTGCCGCTGGGCACCGCCATGGAAAAGACCGGCACGGCTCGGCTGGTCGCCGAGACCCTCACGGACGCCGCCGGAGACGCAGGGCCAATGTGGGTCCTGCTGGGCATCTACGCACTCACTGTCGGTTTGACCTCAGTCATCTCCAATGCCGCGGCAACCGTACTTATTGTGCCAATCGCAATCGACACTGCAATCGCGCTCGAAGCCAACCCCCAACCATTCGTTATGGCCACGGTCATCGCGGCATCCACCGCGTTCCTCCTTCCTATTGGACACCAGGTAAACGTTCTGGTCTACGGCCCAGGCAACTACCGATTCGGCGACTTCGCGCGCGTGGGCGCCGGACTCACTGTCGCGATCATGGCCCTAACGGCAGTACTCGTGCCGATTGTCTGGCCACTTTGAGTTCACTGGGCCGGCACAGGACTATTCCTCGGGCGGTGGTCCTACCAGGACCGCACAAGGCGCATTGCGAACCAGGTACAGACCGAACGATTTGGTGAAGATCCGCCGCAAAAACCCCCGACGTACATGGCCGATCACGACATAATCCGCGCTCATGCGACGGGCGACTTCACAGACGAGCTGTGCCGGACGCAAGCCCACCAAACCAACCGCCCGTGCTCCTGGCCCCAGAACTTCGCGCGCAACCAGCGAAGCAGTCTCCACCGCTCGTCCCCGTTCCCACGCGGCCGTCATATCGAACGGCACCATCTTCGGCACTTCTTCATCGCCGGGCAACGGCGCTGCGTCGCCCTTGCCGACCGATACCACGGTGTACTCGGCGCGGTCACCAAACATTCGGTGAGCTTCAGTCGCTGCACCCAACGCTGTCTGTGACGGTTCAACACACACGAGAACCCGCCGCAAACTCTGACGTTCCTGCTGCGTCTCAATCATTCGTGCTCTGCCTCCACGATCAAGATCGATTGCCCGACACCTGTAATCAGATTCCCGAACCCGATGCTGGCGATTACGTGCGGCCGCTGCGGCTCGATGGTCGTCGAGATCGAGAGTGGGCACGAACTGCTTGTGGCTGCGGTGACGTGCTTCAGGAACCTCACCACACGACTCTAAAGCCAGTCTGCGTCGTCGTGAGCTTTGATTGCGCCGTAGCCGAGAATTCTCCTCCGATCGGCGGACCCGCTGAGCCGACCTCTTTGCGAAAGAACTCCGCTTCGTCGTCCACGACATTGAGGATCAGCTCACCACGTACTCACTGACGAACAACAACCAAATTCGATGGACTGTGGCGAAGCGCATAGCTGGTCACCGAGCCCACCATCAGCCCGGTCAATCCTGAGTGTCCACGTGCGCCCAGGACGAGAAGGTCGGTCTCGGTGAGTGTCTCTGTCAGCGCGACGCGAGGGTCTTCCGAGACAATTTCGCTGGTCAGTTGGGCTGGATCCACATCAACCTGGCTCAACGCATCGGCAACACAGGAGCGGAGCAGTTCTTCGGCCTGACGGAACAGGCGATCGCGAATATCGCTGTCCCAATCCAACTGGTCCAGTCCGGGCACTTCGTGGCAGAACCGCGCAGTCACCGAACGGCTTTGGCCAAACGTTTCTAGAGCCCAGACCAGCGCAGCGACGGAGAACGGGGACCCATCGACTCCAACCACGACTTCTCCGACTCCGTCGATCAACTGGGGCGTGGGAGTTTGGATGACAGCGACAGGGCAGTGGGCGTGGTGGGCGAGGTACGACGCCGTCGATCCGACGGCCATGCGCTGAAGAAGCGAGTTGCCACTCCGACCAAGTACCACCACGTCTGCCTGTTTTGAGGCCTCGTGCAGCACGGCCGACGGATGCCCATGTGTGGCACTGCTTCGGCTGATGTCTCCGGTCACGCCTTCGTCCTGCAGGATTGCATCAAGCGATTCCTGCGTGGCTGCCTCCATCTCGCTCTTTGCTGGCAACGGAAACCCAACGATGGGCAAGCCGGCAAACGGCGGATACGTCCAGCTCATCAACGCGTCGACCTGGGCTGTGATTCTTTCGCCGATTGCCAGGGCCCAATGCAGGCCATGGGTGGCGTTCTCTGAACCATCAATACCGACAACAAACTTCTTCAGTTCCATACCGCACGAACGATAGCGATCCGCAAACCACAAAAGACTGCAGCTCAAAGGCCTTCCGTTACAGAATCCGCGATGGCGGTAGCAACCGCGGAAGCCGCCGCCACAGAGGTCGTTGACGGGGGTTTGGGGACGCAGAGAAACCCCTGTCCTCTGGGCTGGACAGGGGCTTCTGTGCATCACGTTCGGAGCTGCGTCGGGGTGGGCGGTGGGCGTGCATCGAATGGCGTTGCGCTTGTTCTGGGGCGTACCGTTCGGGTGGTCTGGGGGGTGTGTCGGGGTTGTTTCGTTGGAAGCGTCGTCTGGGTCATGATGCTCCTTCGAGAACGGCGGTGTCGAGCGGGATGGACACGACGGGGCATCGCACCTTTCCTGTGACTCTGTCGGTTGTTGAGGGTCTTGAGGTGTCTGGCAGGCCGAACGAGGATCGGGTGCCGATCACGATCATTGAGGCATCGCGGCCGTGATCTATCAGCGCTGCATCGACAGGTCCCAGTGTCAGAGTGTGGTCGACGTCATCGGTGCCGAGGACGGATTCGATCACGTCCAGGGCTCGAGTTTGAGCCGACCGTTTTGTTGATTCAAATTGGTCCCAGGAGACGAATGGGGCTTCGCCTTGCACGTAGTGGTGGCGGTAGCAGGTGATGACTTTGAGATCGCTTCCCGTGGTTTGTGCCTGGGATGCAGCCCAGCGCAGGGCTTCTGCAGATTCGGCGCTGCCGTCGACAGCCACCAGGATCGGTGCAAGAGCGGTGTGGTTTGCGTGAGTCATCTCTATTTCCTTCATCTGTTTCAATAGGACGGTTTCAATATATACCTTTTCATGTACCTATTGCAACAAGTCTTTCTGGTTTCTCGTCCAACTCTGGGGTGTCCAGCGGGGCGCGCACAGTTGAAGGAGAGACCAGGACGGAAGTGCAACGACCTCGCGCATAATGAGGTCGCTCACAATGCCGGAGCATCAGCCGATGGGACAGATGATGATTTCGCAGGCGGTACGTGAACTTGTGGAGGCAACTCGTCGTCCGCTGCAATCCAATCAGATACCCGTGGTGATGGCGAGGCTCGAATCGGCATTGATCGATCACCCAGAACCTGCAGATCAGGGCATGCTCCTCACCGCTCGTGCGCTCATCGGGCAGCATGCCGACACGCCTGAACAGACCGATCGCTGGCTCACAGATGCTCTCCCGCATCTCCGGTCTGAAGCGCTGTGGGACGCTTACGCAACCGCGGCAACGTCGGCGGCGAATGCTGCGATGCAGGCCGGCGACCATCAGCAAGCGATTGCCCACGGAATTGATGCTCTGGCCACGCTTGGCAATGCCGACGTTGAGCTGTCTGACGAGGTGCTTCCATCGGTGACCGGCAACCTCGGTGCGCTCTTTCGTGAACTCGGCGACTGGTCGACGGCCTTCGATCTCGCCCGTCAATCGTGGCGAGCCAGCCTGGTGGGTCACCCATCCAGCACCATCGCCGCTACTGCGCTGCTGCTTGCTGACACCGCGCTCGACGGTCAGCGTGCCCTCGACCCTGGGCCTGAGATCGCTCGCGAATGGATCGATACAGCTGCCCGGGCAGCACTGGCCATCGTTGAGCACAGCACCACCGACCATGAACGTTCGGCACGTGGTCATCGAGTGATGGCGAGGGTCTGTCTGGAGCGAGGTGACCTGACTGCGGCGCGGCGCCACATGACTGTTGCGCTTGCTGAGCTTGGTTCGGCCGAGCCCACGACGGCGGGCAACATATGTCTGACCGAAGGCATGCTTTTGTATGCGGAGGGCCACCCGGCGCAGGCACTCACGCGCTTTGATCGGGCGTTTGACGAACTTGGAGCTGCATCCGGCCAGCGAAGACTCGTGCTCCAGCAGCGAAGTGCGGCGGCCGTGGCTGTCGGCGCGTTCGATCGGGCATGGGCTGATGCGGCCCAGTTGGCAGATCTGCACTCGCAAAGACTGACGGACTACGTCGGCGCCTTCGTGGGCGGGAGCACCCAGTGGCACCCATCAAGCCGACCTGAAACGTGACGCCTGCCTGATGCCTGCCTGACGTCAAGTGCGCACAGAGCCCGCACCTGCGCAGTATGTTCGACGCGGGTTGACGTGCAAGGGGTAGCGAATGGCCGAGCGGCTCGGGCGACCGCCAAAGTTCAGTACAGAGGAGTTGATGCGTCGGCTGTGCGACGCCGGGGTCGAAGCGATTCTCGCACAGGGCCTCGACTTCGGGCTTGGCGCAGTGCGCCTCGACACCGCAATCAGCGAGGCCGAAGTGCCGCGCAGGGCCGCCTACTCCCTGTTCGCGTCAAATGAGTCGTCACGAACGCCCCAGGATGCGTTTCGGCGCACGGTCCTGATCCATATCCTGCGCGAAACACCGCTGAGTACCGGGCTCGGCATGACCCGTAGTCTTGCCGTCGAGGAGATAGCTCGGCATCAGCAGGCCATTGAGTCGGGTGATCCTGTGCAACTTTCCACCGCGTTTCGAGAGTGCATTCGTGTGGTTGCGGACGCGAACTTCAACGCACTGGATGGAAGTCACTTGTGGCAGGTGTACCGCACCGCAGCAAACGCCATCGCAACGCAGCCGGAGCCGGACCCGGAGATTATTCGTGGGCTGCGAGACGGCGAAGAAAATCTCATTGCGGGCTATGCGGAGTTCTTCGCGCAGATGGCGACGATCTTTGCACTCAAGATCAAACCCGAGTTCACGATCGCCGAGTTCGCTGCGTCCACTTACGCCCTCAACGAAGGTCTGGCCAATCGCCCGAGTCGCACCTATCGCAACGTCGGCATCGAGCTGCCATCGTCGACCGGTCCGAAGCCGTGGACCCTGATGGCCGTCGGTTTTGAGGCGCTGGTCTGGCAGTTCTGGACTGCCGATTGGAGGACTGACTGAGTCTCGGACTGTCAGTCAGAGTCAGCGGTGCCGGCGAGAATTGCGGAGCGGGCCGATTCGAGGTGTTCGATGAGTGCCTGACGCGCAGCGTCTCCGTTGTTCGCTTCGATGGCGTCCACGATTGCTGTGTGATCGCCGGCGGCAGCCTGCAGGTCAGGGCGGTGCTCGGCCAGGTCGCGAAGTGCAAGGAGTGTCTGATCGGCCAGGCGATCCCAGGCGCTCAACAAACGCGCGTGACGGGCCCCTTCCACAAAGGACCGATGCAGTGCTGCGTCAGCTTCGCTGATGAGCCGGTTGTCGCCGTCCCTGCCCGCTTCGTCAAGCTCAACCAGTCGTTCGCGAAGCAGTTCCACATCGTCGCCGGTGGCAATGGGCGCGAACCGGCTGACAGCCAACCCTTCGAGAGCTGTGCGCATCGAGTAGATCTCGTCCACGGCGTCGCGGTCGAGGACCATCACGAACGTTCCTCGCCGAGGTATGACGTTGAGAAGACCCTGCTGTTCCAGTTCCTTGAATGCGTCGCGGACGGGCCCCCGGCTGGTGCCGAATCGGCTGGCCAACTCAGTCTCCACCAGGCGCTCGCCCGGGGCGACTGCGCCGCTGAGAATCATTTCCCGCACGGCCAGAGTCACAGCCGGTCCCAGCTCCAGTGGCTGCGGTACGCGTAGAACGGTCACGACGCCACCATGACAGACCATTGGCTTGACGGTCAACTGTTAACAATTAGGATGCCGACATGAGTGAGATGCTGTCCCGTGCCGACCTGTCCGTTGGATCCGAGCTTTGCGAGCTTGTGGAATCCCATGCTCTGCCGGGTACCGGCCTTGATGCCGAGACGTTCTGGGCGAGCCTGTCCGGACTGATTCATACGTTCACACCACGCAACCGAGCGGTGCTGGAAACGCGGGCATCCATGCAAGCCGCATTGGACGGCTGGTACCGGGAGAATCCGGGACCGATAGCTGACCCCGCGGCCTATCGCAGCTTTCTCGAAGAGCTCGGGTACCTCGTCCCTGAAGGTCCCGACTTTTCGGCGGCCACGCAAAACGTCGACCCTGAACTCGCCGAGATTCCCGGCCCGCAGCTGGTGGTGCCAATCATGAATGCGCGCTACGCGTTGAACGCGGCAAACGCGCGGTGGGGTTCGCTGTATGACGCGTTGTACGGAACCGATGCTCTGGGAGACACGGCCGCACCCGGGCCCTACGATCCGGCGCGAGGCGAACGAGTCATCGCGTGGGGTCGATCCATGCTCGACGACGTCTTCCCCCTCGTCTCCGGTTCCCACGCTGATGCCACTGCGTACCGCATCGTGGACGGCGGACTCGTGGTGCAAATGGGCGCTGGGGAAGCTGGAGAAGCCGAGGCAGCGGAGACCACCCTTGCTGATGCAGCACAGTTCCGCGGACACCTTGGTGAGGCGTCGAGCCCTGCTGGCGTGCTGCTTCGGAACCACGGCCTGCACGCAGAAATCCAGATCGACCCATCCGGCCAGGTCGGTGCCGACGACAAGGCCGGCGTGCAGGACATTCTCATGGAGTCTGCGATAACGGCAATCATGGACTGCGAAGACTCTGTCGCTGCTGTGGACGACGAGGACAAGGCGCTCGCGTACCGGAACTGGTTGGGCCTCATGAAGGGCGACCTCACCGAGACCGTCACCAAAGGTGACACCACGTTCGTACGTTCGATGAACGCGGACCGGACCTACACGGGCGCAGATGGTCAGCCGCTCACCCTGGCGGGCCGCGCCACCATGCTCGTCCGCAACGTCGGACACCTGATGACCACGCCAGCTGTGCTTGACAAGGACGGCAACGAGGTCTTCGAAGGACTCCTCGACGCAATGATGACCACCTTGTGCGCGCTGCATGACCTGGCCAAGTCCGACGGTGATCGCAACTCTCGTGCCGGCTCGGTTTACGTTGTGAAACCGAAGATGCACGGACCAGAAGAAGTTGCCTACACCGATGCAATCTTCTCGTTCGTCGAGGACGCGCTTCGGCTGGCGCCCAACACCGTGAAGATCGGTGTGATGGACGAGGAACGCCGCACCACGCTCAACCTCAAAGAGTGCATCCGCGCCGTGAAGGATCGCGTGGCGTTCATCAACACGGGTTTCCTCGACCGCACGGGCGATGAGATCCACACGTCCATGGAGGCAGGTCCCTTTGTTCGCAAGTCCGAGATGAAGGCCCAGACCTGGATCGGCGCCTACGAGGATTGGAATGTGGACACCGGCCTTGCGTGCGGTCTCCGTGGCAGGGCACAAATTGGCAAGGGCATGTGGGCGGCTCCTGACCTGATGGCGAACATGCTCGAACAGAAAATCGGCCATCCGCAATCCGGTGCGAACTGCGCCTGGGTGCCGTCGCCCACTGCAGCCACCCTGCACGCAACGCACTACCACCGCGTGGACGTTCTTGCCCGACAGGAAGAGCTCCAGGCCGCAGGTCCGCGCGCGGTTCTCGACGATCTGCTCAAGGTTCCGGTGGTGGCCAACCCGACCTGGACGCCTGAGGAGATTCAGGCAGAACTCGACAACAATGCCCAGGGCATCCTCGGCTACGTCGTGCGCTGGGTTGATCACGGAGTTGGATGCTCCAAGGTGCCGGACATCAACGACGTTGGACTCATGGAAGACCGCGCCACATGCCGCATCTCCAGCCAGCACATGGCGAACTGGCTGCGTCACGGCGTGGTCAGCGCAGATCAGATCACCGAGACCATGCAGCGCATGGCGGCGATCGTCGACGGACAGAACGCGGGTGACTCGGAATACACGCCCATGGCACCGGGCTTTGACGGCCAGGCGTTTCGGGCCGCATGCGACCTGGTGCTCAGCGGCGCTGAACAACCGTCTGGCTACACCGAACCAATCCTGCACGCTCGCCGTCTCGCCCTGAAGGGCGAATGACGTGTCCGTTCCCGCTGATCTGTACAACCGCCTGAAGGTTCGGCTGGGGGGCGGCACGCACGCGGCCACCGAAGACGAGATTGCGGATCCCCTGGTCGTCGAGCTGCGGGCTGCGCTGGACGCGGACCGCGTGAAGATGGACGGCGCCCAGCGCTCACTGCTGAGCCGAGACGCATCGGTGTTCGACGGGGGTGTTTCCGGACCGGTCTGCTTTCCCGAGACCACGGCCGAGGTGCAGGCAATTATGCGTATCGCCGAGAAGCACCGGCGAGGTGTTGTGCCGCGAGGCGCAGGTACGGGTCTTGCCGGGGGAGCCATCCCGCTTGGGGCGCCGGTGGTCATCGTCGTCACGAAGATGAACGCGGTGCTTGACGTGGACTTCGCCAACCGCATCGCGTGGGTGGAACCGGGCGTGGTCAATCTTGATCTCACCCGGCACCTGCAGCCAATGGGCTTTCACTTCGCGCCTGACCCTTCAAGTCAGCAGGTTTGCACCATCGGCGGGAACGTGGCGAACAACTCGGGCGGCCCGCACTGTCTGGCCTATGGCGTAACCAACGCCCATGTGCAGGCCATCGAAGTTGTGCTGCCGAACGGCGACATCGCAATGCTCGGCGGACTCGATGCGGAGCCGCAGGGATACGACCTGCGGGGTGCATTCATCGGAAGCGAGGGCACGCTCGGCATCTGCACAAAGGTGGCGGTCACCATCACGCCAAACGCGCCAGCGGTGCGCACAATGCTGCTCTCCTTCGACACCATTCGTGACGCGGCAAATACCGTGAGTGCCGTGGTGGCTGCGGGCATTGTTCCAGCGGCGATGGAAGTAATGGACCAGCGCATCACCGTCGCGGTCGAGAACTACGTGCATGCCGGGTACCCGGTGGACGCGGGAGCTGTCCTGCTGGCCGAGGTTGACGGCCTGGAAGCAGACATCGCCATCGATGCTGATCGGATTGCCGAAATTGGCCGTGAGCAGGGAGCCACCGAGGTGCGCCTCGCTGCTGACGACGAGGAACGAGCCGCACTGTGGAAAGGCCGCAAGACGGCCTTCGGTGCTGTTGCACAGATTGCTCCGGACTACTACCTCCACGACACTGTTGTGCCCCGGGGGAAACTCGCCGATGTGCTCGACGAGATCTATGCCATCGCAGACCGTCACGACCTTCTGGTGATGAACGTGTTCCACGCCGGCGACGGCAACCTGCACCCCCTGCTCGTCTTCGACAAGCGCAGGGACGGCGTGCTTGATCGGGTTCATGCCGCAGGAGCGGAGATCCTTGAGGCGTCCATCGCTGCCGGCGGTGTCCTCTCGGGTGAGCACGGCATTGGTGTTGAGAAACAGGCCTATATGGATCGCCTTTTCGCGCCGGCTGATCTCGATCATCAGAACCGTCTGCGACAGGCGTTCGACCCCACGTGTCGGGCCAACCCCGGCAAGGTCATTCCCATGGGTCACAGTTGTGCTGACATCCAGGCGCTTCGAGCCGTGCCGACGGGAGTGTGGGGATGACTGCTGCGCTCACCTCCACCGATCCGGTTCTCGACGCCTTCGCCTCTGAGGTTGGAAGCGACGATGCTGTGGCCATCGGGGGAAACCGCACCCGCTGGACAATCGGTGGACTGCCCAGTGCTGACGCAAGAATCCTCCCGGCGCCAAGCGGCATTGTCGACTACAAACCCGAAGAGATGACCGTCACCGTTCGGGCCGGTACCACCGTGGCTGACCTGCACGGTGAGTTGGCGGCTGCCGGTCAACGCACCGGGCTTCCTGAGCGCGGCGGCACCGTGGGTGGTGCCTTCGCCGTAGGAGAGAACGGCCTGTATCCGCTGGGACGCGGGCGACTCCGAACAGCCCTGTTACAGGTGCGCTATGTCTCCGCGGAAGGTGAGATCGTCACCGGAGGCGGCCCGACCGTGAAGAACGTTTCCGGGTTCGATATTCCTCGTCTGATGGTTGGATCTCTCGGGACGCTCGGCTGTATTGCCGAGTGCATCATTCGCACCAATCCCATTCCCGCAGTCAGCCGTTGGTTCATCTCTGAGGACGCCGATCCCTTCGCCGTGCTGAGCACGGTTCTGCATCCCAGCGCCGTGCTCTGGGACGGATTGGCCACGCACGTGCTGCTTGAAGGGCACGCCCCGGCAGTTGAGGGTGAGGCATCGCAACTCAACACCATTGGCACCTTCACGCCGTCACACACGCAGGCGCCGCCAGCGCTCCCACCCGAACGCTGGTCGCTGGCGCCGGCCGCGCTTCGATCTCTGGCAGACATCGGTTCGTTCGTTGCATCAATCGGCGTTGGCACCGTCTGGGCTGATACGGCGCAGCCTCTGCGGCCGGTCGATCCGGCGGTGGCCATCGTGTCCGAACGAATGAAGGCGAATTTCGATCCAACAGGACGTCTCAACCCGGGTCGATCCGTCATGAACTCAGGGACAGGCTGATGGATCTCAAACTTGATGCCGATGATCTCAACACGTGCGTGCAGTGCGGGCTCTGCCTGCCGCACTGTCCAACATTTCGAGTCACCGGCGACGAAACGAAGTCGCCGCGTGGCCGCATTGCGCTGATGCGCGAGGTGCAGGACAACGATGCTCCAATCACCGATGAAGTGGTCGATGCATTTGAGACGTGTGTGCAGTGCCGCGGTTGCGAGCCGGCCTGTCCCAGCAGCGTGCCGTACGGCCATCTGATGGAACAGACGCGCGAGACGCTTGTCGACCTCGGGAAGATGACTCCGAAGTGGCAACAGGCGGCGCTCAAACCACTGGCTTATCCAAAGCTTCTGCAGGCAGGTTCCGCCGCGCTCGGCCTGGCCAACAAGATTGGTCTTGTCCCGAAGCGTCTTGGTCTGCCACAGGATCTGCCCATTCGTCAGGAGCCTCTCGTTGCTTCCGGCGATGATGTGTACCTCTTCACCGGGTGCGTGATGGATGCGTGGCAACGCGACGTTCACGCGGCTGGGCAGCGTGTCATTGAGGCAGCCGGCTTTGGGGTCACACCGACAAACGAACTGGCCCCCTGCTGCGGCGCCCTGCAGGCACACGCAGGAATGACCGGCGACACGCGCTCGCTGGCCGCGAAGATGATGGACGCCCTGGGTGACCGGCCGATCCTGGTGGACTCCGCCGGGTGTGGCGCGGCCATGAAGGATTACGGCTACCTGCTCGGCACCGACAGAGCCAGAACATTCTCGGCGCGCGTGTTTGACATTCAGGAATGGCTTGCCCAACATGTGGACAAGCTCGAAGCCAGGCTCGGCAATCGGCCGCCTCTGAATCTGCGAGTCGCCGTGCAGGACCCATGCCACCTTCGTCATGTGCAACGCGTGCACGACGCAACCCGAACCGTGCTGAGGCCGTTCGTGCGCGAGCTGGTGGAACTCAATGACGATGGCCTGTGCTGTGGCGCGGGCGGTGCGTACTCTGTGCTGCAACCCGAGCTCGCCGGCCAGATCCGTGACCGCAAGGTCGGCGTCATCGCTGATGTCGCACCGGATGCTGTTGCCAGCGCAAACCCCGGATGCTCCATGCACCTTGGTTCTGTGGGCGTCCCCACCATCCACCCCATGGAACTTGTGGACAGGGCACTGCAGCAGACCTGATGTGAGTTGAGCGGGCCAAACTACCCTTGTCGGCGGCGGTGCTCTACCATGCGGAGGTTGACCAACCCGGGGGGCTGGTTACAGATGGGGGAATTCGCATGTGTCGAGGGGGATCAGCAGAGTGACGACGGTTGAATCAGACGTCGCCGCTGCGTCAATCGAGACATCCAGCACCCTGACCGGCCCAGAACCACGCGGGTTGTGGAAAGCTCTCTGGTTGATCCGACGCGGCATCGAGCGCATCGCCGACTTCACCGCTGCAATCGCCTGGCGTCTCGCCTGGGTGGTCTTTCTCATTGGACTCTTCAACGTCGTCACGCGGTACCTGTCCAAACTCATTGGTGAGGACCTCATCTATGGACCTGCCTTTGACTACTGGTGGATGTCCTTCGGCTTCATGTTCCTGCTGGCCATGGGTCACGGACTTCGCTCCGGCGTGAACCCCCGCATCGACTTCTGGTGGGCCGAATTCTCCGACAGGCGCAAGGCCATCCTTGACCTGGCGCTGCATCTCCTTTTGATGGTGCCCTACATCTACTTCGGTGTTCGCGCATTGTTCCCCTACATGCTCACTGCCCTCGGCAAGAAGCGAACGGGTGAATGGCGTGAGATCGACGGCTGGCGATTCTGGGAAATCTGGGAAGCCGGTCCTGATGCCGGAAACCTGACTCGCGGCCCAATCAAGTCCATGCTGTTCATCGGCTTCGCAATGCTCGGACTCCAGTTTGTGGCGGAGATCATCAAGCAAATCTTCATCCTCCGCGGCCGCAAGGACCTTGCCGGCGTGACGGACAACGGCGCAATGCAGAGGATCGAGTAACGATGTCTGATCAGAGCACACTCGACCCGGCGTCCGTCAACTCCAGCGACACCATCACGGTGACCGACGACGCGCCACAGTTCTCCGAAGGCGACTCCTTCCTCAAGGGCTTCGGCATTGGCTTCGTTCTCAGTCTCATCGGAATTGTCGTCGCCTGGGTTATCGGTGATCAGGGCGGCCGGACCCGCGCTGGCGCGCTCTGGGGCGCGGGAATTTCCGTCACCGTTCTTGGCCTGGCGCTTGCCTGGGTGAACGTGGACCTCGGCGTGTTCTTGTCGCTGGTGATGTTCACCGCATTCATGTATCTGATCCTGACCGGCTACAACGTGGCCTGGTGCTTCGCAGGCACCGCGGTTGCCACTGCCATCGTCGCCCATCTGCTTGGTGAGTTTGAGATCAGCCGGCTCAACGGTCTACTTCCCGCGAAGTGGATTGGGGCAACGTCTGACACCATCCTGCTCGCGGTTCCGCTCTTTGTTCTGATGGGTGCCATTCTCGAACGGTCCGGCCTGGCCGAACGCCTTCTCAACGCAATCGGCCTGCTCATGGGGCCGGTCCGTGGCGGCGTGGCATTCGCGGTGGTTATCGTCGGTACGCTTTTGGCCGCTGCCACCGGCGTGGTGGCAGCAACGGTAATCGTGATGGGTCTGCTCTCGCTGCCCACCATGTTGCGACTCGGCTATGACCACAAACTCGCAACCGGCGTCATTACTGCCTCCGGCACCCTGGCTCAGCTGCTCCCACCGTCTCTGGTGTTGATCCTTCTGGCCAGTCAGATGGGTGTCGGCATCATCGGCCTGTTCTCCTCGGCACTGCTGCCCGGTCTGATCCTGGCCGGCATGTACGGCGCCTACGCCCTGATCCTGTCGGCGATCAAGCCCGAGGTCGGCCCGGCCATGCCGAAGGAAGAGCGCGACATCGGCTTCAAGCTGCTCATCCTTGAAGCTCTCTTCTCCGTTGTGCCGGTCGTGCTGTTGATCTTCGCCGTGCTCTATTCCATCTTCACCGGCTTCGCCACACCGTCGGAGTCCGGAGCCGTTGGTGTCTTCGGTGCCCTCGTGCTGGCCGTGCTCATCCCAATCTTCGACCGCATCCTGATTGCGGCCGGCGCAAAGCACATCGAGCCCGAGTGGCCGCTCACGCGCAAGCGTCTCAAGGAAGCGGGAGAGTCAACCGTCAACATCAGCGTGCTCGTGATGACGCTGATCTTTGCGTCGTCATTCTTCGTGGTGATGTTCCAGGCTCTCGGCGGCGCCGATCAGGTTGCGGAATGGCTGGCAGGCATCAGCACCGAGAAGTGGGTCTTCGTCCTTGTGGCGATGGTCGCGGTGTTCATCCTCGGTATCAATCTTGAATTCCTTGAGATCACCTTCATCGTGGTTCCCATCTTCGTGCCCGCCATGGATCTTCTGGAGTTCACCTCGCCCGAGAAGATGTGGTTCACGATCCTCATGGCCATCAACCTGAACATGGCGTTCATTTCCCCGCCGGTTGGATTTTCGCTCTTCTACCTCCAGTCTGTGGCACCGCCCGAGGTGAAGACCGCAGACATCCACAAGGGTGCAATTCCCTTCATGGTGCTGCAGGGCATAGCTCTGGTTGTGTTCTACTTCTTCCCACAGATCGTCTTCAAGAGCTATGAAGCATTCACATCGGTGTGCATCGACTACGACGCCCGCGACGTTATTGACTGCGTCGAGGGAGCTGCATCGACACACGCGCATACCGGGGGTGGCTGACGCCACCGCATACAAGATCGGCTGAGTACCGAAATCGTCCCGCACCACGGGACGGCGAATTCCTAGAGAGGGGATCCTCACATGACAACAGAAGAGATGCAGGAGCAGGAGGGCCTCGACCGGCGCTCAATGCTCAAAGGAGGCTTCGGCTTCGCTGGCGTAGCTTTGGGCGCTTCGGTGCTCGCCGCATGCGGCAGCGATGGCGGAACCGCCACAACAGAAGCAGCCACCACATCGGATGGCGAAACCGACACAGGCAGCGCGGAAGCGGAGTCTGAAGAGAGCGTCTCGCTTTCCCAGAGTGCACTCCCCGAGTTGGAATGGGAGATGGCAACCAGCTGGCCCACAGCTCTGGTGACCATCTTCGGCGGCGCCCAGCGCTTTGCCGAGGAAGTTGGACGTCTCACCGGTGGACGCTTCAAGATCAACCCCCGTGCAGCAGGCGAAATCGTCGGCGGTACCGAGGTGCTGGGAACCGTCGCTGACGGCGGGGTCGACATCGGCCACACCGCGTCGTACTACTACACCGGTCTTCACCCGGCCACGCAGTTCGGTACCGCGGTGCCGTTCGGTCTCACGAACCGTCAGCAGAACGCCTGGCTCTACGAGGGCGGTGGCCTTGAGTTGCTGCGTGACTTCTACGCCGAAGAATTCGGTGTCATTCAGTTCCCGGCCGGCAACACCGGCGTGCAGATGGGTGGTTGGTTCACCAAGGAAATCAACACCGCTGACGACCTCAACGGTCTCAAGATGCGGATCCCCGGCATCGCTGGCAAGGTGCTCGAAGCCCTTGGCGGCGAGCAGGTCTCCATGGCCGGCGGCGAAATCCTTCCGGCCATCCAGCAGGGAACCATCGACGCAGCTGAGTTTGTGGGACCGACCGATGACCTCATCCTCGGCCTCAACGAATTCGGCAGCGACCTCTTCTACTACCACCCGGGCTGGTGGGAACCAGGCCCAACACTTGAGGTGCAGATTCCGGTCGGCAAGTGGGAGTCCCTGCCGGCCGAGTACCAGGCGGCCATCGAGAACGCGGCCGCCACGGCCAACGTCACCATGATGGCCAAGTACGACGCACTCAACCCGGTCAACCTTCAGGAAGTGAAGGGCTTCGCCAACATCCGTGAGTTCTCTCCAGAAATCATGAAGGCGTTCAAGGACCAGACCGAGATCACCCTCGACGAGGCGGCAGCAGACAACCCCGTCTTCCGTCAGATCCTCGAGCCGTGGCGTGAGTTCCGTACCAGCATCCAGGAATGGCACGGCCTTGCAGAGAGCTCCATGCTCCGCGCCGCTGATCTGTAGTCCAGCAATCTTCGCTCAGTGCCGGGTGGTCTTTGGGCCACCCGGCTCGTGCGTTTTTCAAGTGATTCCGTTTTTCAAGTGATTCCGTTTCCGCCGCAGGATCAGCTGTTCTGCTCGGCTTCAAGTTGATCACCGGCGAGGATCATGGCGATGGCCTGGATCTGGCGTTCGTAGCTCTTCGGCACCGTGTACACCACCCCGTCAATCTGCCACTCGGTGGCGAGCATGGTGCCGCCGGTGGGGACGATTGTTGCGAAGTCCGGGCTGGGGAGCACTTCGGTTGCCACGGAACGGAACCGGCTGGCTTTGCACAGCACATGGCCGGTGGTCGTATGAGCGAGTGCTCGATAGGTGGTGAGCGCGTTCATGGCGGGGTAGGCGCCGATGAGGCCGATCATGATGCGGACTGGCCACTGCTCCACTCCGGCAAGCGTTGCGCCGGCCACCACCAGGATGAACAGCAGCCCGGAGGCAATGTAGGCGCGCTCATTCCGGGTCCACATGTAGACACCCTGAAAGGCGCGCTCATCTGCGCCCAGCAGCCTGTTTACCGACTTCACCAACAGCTTCTGACGCACCTGCTCACACTAGTTACTGTTGGCGGCGGAGTGTTTTGTAGATGTCGCGGGCGATGCGGGTGGGGGAGGTGCCGTTGTGAAAGCGATGGTCGTCGGCTGCGGGGAGCGATGCAGCAGCATCGGCCAGAAGAAGGTGCTCCACGCGGCTGCGCACCTCGGCTCGGAGTCGTTCGGTGCGACGTGACGTGAGTGCGTTGGTATCGATGAGGTGGGTGCGGTGCGCTTCCACTGCGTCCCAGACTGTTGCAACGCGTGACTCGTTGTCTGCAGCGATCGCGGTGGTCATCACGATGGTTGGCCGATGGCCAAGTTCCTGCTCGCGGCCGGAGACATGGCTGAGATCCAGCATGAGTTCCAGATCCCGCCTGGTCTGGTCTGCGCCCGGACGGTCGGCTTTGTTCACGACAAACAGGTCGGCCACTTCGAGCAGCCCGCTCTTGTTGGCCTGAACCGCATCGCCACCTTCAGGGGTGACCACCACGATCGTGGTGTCAGACACCGCGGCAACGTCCACTTCCACCTGACCAATGCCGACGGTCTCAATGATGATTGGTGAATATCCCGCAATATCGAAGAGGCGCAGCGCGCCCGGGACGGCCAGAGCAAGACCTCCGGCATGGCCGCGGGTGGCCATCGACCGAATGAACGGTTGGCTCGAATCACCAGGGATGGAATGACGTGCTGAGTGGACCCGGTCGTCCATGCGGATGCGATCGCCAAGAATGGCGCCGCCCGTGAGCGGAGAAGAGGGATCCACAGCAAGCACGGCCGGACGAAGGCCCTGCTCGACAAGAAGATCCACGAGGGCGCCAGTGAGCGTTGACTTGCCGGAGCCCGGAGCTCCGGTGATGCCAATCACGGGGGCGTTCGTCAGATCTGCGAATGCCAGATCGCTGATGGCGTCGGCGGTGTCACCGCCGCGTTCCACTGCGGACAACAGACGGCCAAGAGCTCGCCGGTTGCCCGTGAGCGCCTTCTCGTACACCTTTGCAAGTTGGGACACGGGGGAGTCGGCTCAGAGTCGCGCTGATGGCGCTGTCTCGATGGCAGAGCGCACGGACGCCACCACATCTTCGGCCGGGGCGCCGGGCCCAAGCACAACGGCGATGCCGGCATCGAGAAGGGGCTGAACGTCATCATCAGGGATGATGCCTCCGAGAATCACAGGGATCTCGATGTCCGCGTCCTTCAATGCGGCGAGCATGTCGGGCGCCAGCGTCATGTGGCCGGCGTTGTGCATGGAGAGGCCGATGGCGTCGACGTCCTCTTCTTCGGCCGCAGCGATGATGCTTGCGGTGGTTTGGCGCAGGCCGAGGTAGATAACTTCGAAGCCTGCGTCGCGCAGGATGCGGGCAACGACGCGGATACCGCGATCGTGTCCGTCAAGACCGAGCTTCGCCAGGATGATTCGATAGGTGGGAGTGTCACTCATGTGTTCGTGTTCCTGATTCTCGCTTCAGATGACGGCGGGTTCGATGTAGCGGCCGAACTCTTTTTCCATGGCGTCGCCAATTTCCTCGACGGTGCACCGGGCCTTGACTGCGTTGATGATGTGCGGCATCAGATTCTCGCCTGACTCCGCCGCGGCAGTGGTGACCCGCAGGAGGGTGTCGGTGACGTCGGCATCGTTGCGCGACTGCTTTACTGCCGCAAGCCGCGCGAGCTGTTCCTCTTCGACTTTGGCGTCGATTCGCAGGATCTCGGTGTGGCGTTCTTCGTCGCCGTCGGTGAAGTCGTTGACGCCAACAATGATGCGTTTGCCTTCGTTCACTTCACGCTCGTAGCGGTATGCCGCTTCTGCGATCTCGCCCACGAAGAAGCCGTTGTCAATGCCGGCATACACGCCTTCGAGAATGGAGCCGTTGCCCAGCGTGTCCAGATGATCGAAGACGGCTTCGGCCTGTCGTTCCATCTCATCGGTCATCCACTCCACGTACGGTGCTCCGCCAAGTGGGTCGGCGACGTTGGCGACGCCTGTTTCGTGGGCGACGATCTGCTGGGTGCGAAGCGCGATGCGGGCGGCTTTCTCGGTGGGGAGCGCAAGCGCCTCGTCGAAGCTGTCGGTGTGCAGTGACTGTGACCCGCCGATGGCGGCGGCCATTGCCTGCACGGCGACGCGGGCAATGTTGATCTCGGGCTGCTGAGCAGTGAGTGATACGCCAGCGGTCTGAGTGTGGAATCGGCACATCATCGACTTCTCGTTCTGCGCGCCGTAGCGCTCCTTCATCCACCGGGCCCAGATGCGGCGGGCGGCTCGGAACTTTCCAATCTCCTCGAAGAAGTCGTTGTGGGCGTTGAAGAAGAAGCTCAGCCGCGGAGCAAAGTCATCGATGTCCAGGCCGGCGGCCACGGCTGCTTCCACGTAGGCGAAGCCGTTGGCCAGAGTGAACGCCAGCTCGTGGGCGGCCGTGCTGCCTGCTTCGCGAATGTGGTAGCCGGAGATGGAGATGGAGTTCCAGCGAGGCATCTCCGACGCGGTGAACTGCATCATGTCGGTGATGATGCGCACTGAGGGCCGAGGCGGATAGATGTACTCCTTCTGCGCCTGGTACTCCTTCAGCACATCGTTCTGGATGGTGCCGCTGAGCGATGCTCGATCCACGCCGGTGTGATCTGCCGCGGCTGCGTACATGGCGAGCAGCACTGCGGCGGGCCCGTTGATGGTCATGGAGGTGGAAACGCCGGACAGGTCGATGTCGGCGAACAGGTCGAGCATGTCGTCAAGAGTGTCGATGGCCACGCCGGCCCGGCCAACCTCGCCTCGGGACCAGGGTGAGTCGCTGTCTCGACCCATCAGCGTCGGCATGTCGAATGCGGTGGACAGTCCGGATCCGCCGTTCTTGAGGATGTCTTTGAATCGGGCGTTTGTGTCGTGGGCTGTGCCGAACCCGGCGAACATCCGCATGGTCCACAGGCGAGACCGGTACATGTTGGCGTGCACGCCTCGGGTGTAGGGGTACTGGCCGGGGTAGGGAGCGTCGCCATAGACACCGTCCACCGGCACACCAGACATCGTCTCAAAGGGGATGTTACGCAACGGCGTGCGGGCAGAGGCCTCCTCCCACTGGCGGCGAGCCTGCGTCTGCGCGGGCTCGGATGCGTCTGGATTGCTGGCGGCGTTGCTCGGCACGGGGTCCGACATGGCGACTCCTCATAAGGTCGTCGTCAATATACTTGGAAGCCCAACTATTTGACCGCCAAAGGTTCCTGAGCTTCACCGGGGAATCCTTGTTCGCGCACGGATGATCGCTCGTAGGGTCTTGATATGGACACCAAGGTCAATGCCCAGGTTGTGGCGGTGCATCGTGATGCCGAGCATCGGTTCTCGAAACAGTCGAGGACTGAGATTCTGCTGGTAGCCGGGCTTGGCGTGGACGGCGATGCGCACTCGGGCGCACAGGTTCGCCACCGTTCCCGCGTGGCGAAAGATCCGACGCAGCCAAACCTTCGCCAAGTGCATCTCGTGGCCTCTGAGCTCCTGGACGAGGTCCGTGCAGCGGGCCGTGAGATCTCCGCTGGCCAGTTGGGGGAGAACATCACGACAGTGGGTCTGGATCTTGTGGCGTTACCGACCGGCACGGTGATGCGCATTGGTGATGCGCTCATAGCACTGACGGGATTGCGGAACCCGTGCTCGCAGATCAACAGTGTTGGCGATGGCGTGTTGAAGATGATGTTCGTGGACGGGGAACGTTACGGACGCCCGGGCGTGACCGTCGGCCGCGCCGGTGTGATGGGCGTGGTCGTCTCCGGGGGAATGGTGCATCCGGGCGACGCAATTCACATCGCAGCGCCCCCTGAACCGCACACTGCAATGGAGCGCGTCTAGTGGTCTCGTGCGTAACCGGACTGCCGCTGAAATGACGGTCAGGTACCATCACCACATGGCGCTCCCGTTCGATCCAATCGAGGAAGCTGCATCGAACTGGAGAGCCAAAGGATGGGACGGCATCTCCGGCATGCAGGCAATCACCTCCATCACCCGCGCGCATCAGATCATCACTGCCCGAATCAATGAGGCGCTGGCTCCGTTCGATCTCAACCTGTCGCGCTTTGAAGTTCTTGCGCTGCTCTACATGAGCAGGAGTCGGCAGCTCCCCATGGGGAAGATCGGTGAGCGTTTGCAGGTGCATCCGGCCAGCGTCACCAACACGGTCGATCGGCTCGAGAGCGACAAACTCGTCACCCGGGTGGCGCACGAGACAGATCGCCGCACCACACTCGCCCGCCTGACCGCGGATGGTGTGCAGGTCATCGAGGACGCGCAGAAGGTGATGGCAGCCATCAACTACGGCATCGACGGAGTTACCGACGGTGCGCGAGACCGCATCACCCGGGACCTCGGTCAGCTGCGCAGGAGTTCGGGCGACTTCTCATGACTGAGCTCCCCGGCTCCCTGGTGAGCCCCGCATGGCTCAACGAACATCTCGATGAAGTCGTCGTAGTCGATGTGCGTTGGTACATGGATGGACGCTCCGGCCAGGACGAATACAACGCCGGTCACATCCCCGGCGCGCGCTGGGTTGACCTTGACACCGATCTCTCTGCTCCGGCTGCCCCACCGGGCGAAGTTGGCGGACGTCATCCGCTTCCGTCACCCGCAGACTTCGCCGCTTCCATGGAACGCATTGGCGTGAGCAACGGTACGCCGGTTGTTGCGTACGACGACATTTCCGGAAGCCGCGCGGCCCGACTCTGGTGGATGCTGCGCGCCCTCGGCGAGCCGGCGGCGGTGCTCGACGGCGGACTTCAGGCGTGGACATCAGGAATGACAACAGTCATTCCCGAGGTTGCCAGCGGAACCTTCGCTGCCCGAGAGTGGCCCGCCGATGCCATGGTCAGCGGCAACGAGGTCGCGGCCCGGGTCGGCCGCAACGGCGTGGTCATGCTCGACGCGCGCAGCAATGCACGCTTCCGCGGCGAACCGAACCCCATCGACAACCGCCTGGGTCACATCCCGGGAGCACGGGCTGCCCAATGGAACGACAACATCGCTCCCGCCAGCTCGGACGACCCAACCGTTGGCCAGATGCTGAGCGTGGACAACCTGCGAGCCCGCTTCGAATCGCTCGGTGCCGATACCGCCGACGAAGTCATTCTCTCCTGCGGCTCCGGCGTCACCGCGTGTCACAACGCGCTCGCCCTCGACCAACTCGGCATCGATGCAAAGATCTACATTGGCTCCTGGAGTGAATGGGGCTCCAACCCAGCCCGCCCACTGGAAACCGGCGAGTAAGCACAACCAGCTCAGCCGGAACGGATGGAAACCGACGTTTTGCAGGGGAGGAGAAGGCCTTCAATGGGGGAGGCGTTCGTGGGGAGCACTGTGCGGTGGTCCACTCCCATCCAGTCGGCGAGCGTGGCGTAGTACTCGTCCATCCGCACGGTGGCCCTGAGGTTGTCGTCGTCATCGAGCTTGGACAGCGAAGGGGCTTCGCCGTGCAGTCCGTTGTTTACCGGTCCGCACAACATCGCCATGGATGCCGCTCCGTGGTCGGTTCCGCTTCCGTTCTGTGCCGGGCGGCGGCCAAACTCACTGACGGTCGCAATCAGGGTGTCATCAGCGAGCCCGAGGCGTTCGAGGTCCTGCCGAAACGGAACGAGCGTGTTGTTGATCTGTTCCCAGAGGTAACCGTGATCGCCGCGTTGGTCACCGTGCGTGTCGAAGCCGCCCAACTTGATGTGAAGAACACGCACCCCGGCATCGGCGCCGAGTACGTCCGCTGCAAACATGAACTGGTCCCGAATATCGGCATACGGATACTCCGGCCGGTCCTCGGCTTCGTCCTCGTTTTGGAATTCCTCCAGCACCGAGCCGAACTCCAGTGCCGACGACAGGCCAGTCCGAGCCGCGTCGAAACCATCCGCGGGCTGCGCCATCTCTCTCAGCCCCATGCGGAGGTTCTTGTGCCACGGGTCATCATTGAGCAAATACCACCCGGTGTCCGGGTCGGTGAACGCAACGGTTCCGGCGGTGGCGGCATACATGATGGGTGACGCGCCGGTGCCAATCGTGAGCCCGGTGATGGGCGCTCCTTCGTTCAGCTCGTCGCAGAGGCGGCCAAGAAACCCGGTGCCGAGTCGGGCGTTGCCCTCCGGGTCGCCGGCCCACCACCGCCGCTCCATTTCGAAGTGCGAACCGTTCGGATTCGGGGTACCCACTCCCTGCACAATCGCCAGGCCCTGTTCGTTGAGTGTCTGCAGTGATGGATGCAGGCCGACCTCGTTGTTGAGGATGACCAGGTCTTCCGGATCGATGCCGATGGACGGGCGCAGATCGTTGATGCGCCCATCGCTGTACGGCACGACGGTGGCGAGGCCGTCGTTACCTCCGCTGAGCTCGAGCACGACAAGGTTGCGGCGCTCGCCAGGGCATCCCGCGGTGATTGGAGCGACCTTCGCGGTGTCGGTGGCCGGTGGCCGAGCGGCCACGCCATGCCCCGAAGCCCTCAGCGATGATGAGCTTGGAATGTTGGCGCGGCCGCTGGTGTGCCACACGGCTGCTCCGGCCACAGCGCCCCCTCCCGCAAGCAGGGAGAGAAACTTGCGCCGTGAACGATTCGCCGGTGTAGATCCCGAATTCTGGCCAGAGAAACCGGGGTCTGCGTAGGGTGACGATTGGGGCGGTGATTCGGTTGACATATTTCTCAGCATTTCTTCAATGTGTTCAAAGTGAGGTCAGGGGACGATTCAGATGTGGGCGAACTCCGGCGATGTAAGAGCCAGCACGAAGAGCAGCTCGAGGCCGTGGTTGAACTCGGTTTGCGCCTCGATTGCCGCAGTCATGGCGTTTCGGGTGGTGTCGGTGGCGTCGAAGATGCCGCAGTGAGCCAGGACCGCATCGGGCGTTGGTTCAACGTCACGTACGATGGCGTCGCTCAGTTCGAATTCCAGGAGAATAGACGTGCGAATGAGCTGCTGGCTTGCTCCCACCCAACGGTCGTCCTTCGCCCATCCGCCCACATTCGGTGGCTGGAAGGGCACCTGAGCGAGATGGTCCAGCCACCAGTATTCCGGTTCGGCGGCTTCGGGTCCGAAGACGGCCATCGTCGCCACCAACCATTCCACTGCGTTTCTGGCGCGGGCAGGGTTTCCGGCAGTGAAGGTTGGTAGAGCAACGATGGCCTGAACCAGCGTGAGAATGTCGAGGTTGGACGCTCGAAATTCTGTGGCCAGTTCGTCCAATTCGGCTTCTGTCGGCTCTGTACCGATCAGGAACTGAAAGAGTGAGGATGCGACGTGGCGGGCGCATTCGGGTTGATCGCAGACCTTGTCAACGATCGACTCCACGTCCCACGTTCGCCGCTCGCCCATGAATCGCATGGGGCGCGAGTAGTGGTCCCCGGGGTCGAAACGCACGTCGCTGGTCTCATAGTCGACTTGCCATCCCGACAGCGCCCGGGCGGCAATCCGGATGTCGTCTTCGGTGTATGCGCCCGGCCCCAGAGCGAACAGTTCCATCATCTCGCGTGCATAATTTTCGTTCGGAGCCTCGCCGCGTGACTGATCGCCGTCGAGCCAATTGAGCATGGCGCCGTCGATGGTGACTGCTTTGAGGAGATCCCGGAAGTTGCCGAGCGCATGCGTTCGGAACAACGCATGCTGACGCACCATCAGCCGATCACGGGTCTCTTCGGAGCTGGAGGTGAGATGCGTGTGCCAGAACCAGACCATCCGTTCGTGAAACCCGGAATCGGCTGCGGTGACCCTCCCGAGGTACCAGAGAGCCAGATCATCCCAGTCGCCGTCCTCGATCCTGGCCTCCAGGTTCCTGAGTGGCTCGCCCTCGAGAAGGACCGGAGTGTCGGAGTCGATGATCTGTTGGACGGCCTTGTCGATGGAGAGCTCTTCCAACTCGGCGATCTGACCCGGACGCGGCGCAAATTGGAGACGCCGCAGGATGTGCGACAGTTGCCTGCGGTGTTCGGAAGTAGCCATGGCGCCATGGTGCAGAACCGTGCATGAAACGAAGATGAAAGCTCTCTTCATGTGGGCTTCATGATTCTGATGCGACACTGGGACGGTGCGGTTACTGGTTGTGGAAGATGATCCATCCCTCGGAGACGTGTTGGTTCGCGCGCTCACGGAAGACGGCTATGCCGTGGATCTGTCCACGCGCGTCGATGATGCCCGTCATCAGGTGGAGACAAACGAGTACGACGTGGTCGTGCTTGACGTCGGCCTGCCGGACGGAAGCGGTCTGGATCTCTGCGCTGAGTTCCGCGCTGATGGCAACAAGGTGCCGGTGCTCATGTTGACGGCGCGGGACTCTTTGTCGGACAAGGTGGCCGGTCTCGATTCTGGTGCCGATGACTATTTGACGAAGCCGTTCGACTATCCCGAGCTTGCCGCTCGCGTTCGGGCGTTGTTGCGTCGCCCGCCGGACGCGCAGAGTCCGACACTTGAGGTGGGCGACATTCGTCTCGATCCCGCATCGCACACGGTGTGGCGAGGCGCCATCACGGTGCCGCTCACCGCTCGCGAGTTCTCGCTGCTTGAGTACATGTTGCGTCGTCCGCACCAGGTGTTGACCCGCTCTGAGTTGCTTGAGCACGTCTGGGATGCCAACTATGACGGGATGTCGAATGTTGTGGATGTCCACATCGCCGCACTGCGCCGCAAGCTTGCGTTGCCGGAATCGCCTGCGCCGATTGAGACCCTGCGCGGGGTTGGCTACCGTCTTGGTGGCGATGTGAGTGCCGAAGACGTGAACGGTGCCGGCGCATGAATCTGCGGCGGGTCCGCATCATCCTCACCGCGTTGTACAGCGTGCTCACAGCACTGATCGTTACTGGTCTTGCGATTTTCGCAATTCGGCAGGGCAGCAATGTGATCTACGAAGGAGCTGAGCGCGAGGCAAATCAACTTGTGACCGAGCTGGCGGTGGATGGTGACGCGACGCCAAACAATGTGTGGCAGGTGAACCCGGAGTCGGAGTGGATCAACCCCGTGGGCGAAACCTGGGTGGAGCCACCGCTGTACACACTTGTTCGTCAAGCGAGCATCTACGAGACCTACGACGAGTTTGAGCAGGACGGCACCTGGCTGAGCTACGTCCGACCGGTGCGCGATGACTACGTGCTTGTGTCTGCTGTGAACCTGTCAAGTTTCCAGGACGACGCAAGTGATCTGCGCTGGCGAGTGTGGGCGGCGTCCGCTGCCGCCGTATTTGCGGCAAGCCTGGTGGGTTGGTTCGTTGCTGGGCGGGCGCTGCTTCCTGCTCGTCGAGCCTCGCAGCGTCAGCGTGATTTCATTGCTGACGCGGCTCATGAACTGCGCACGCCGTTGGCGACGGTGCAGGCGTCGGCCAGCCATGCGCTGTCGCGCCAGCGCGAACCGGATGAGTATCGGCAATCGCTCACAGAGATTCTGCACGCAACCGAGCGGGCCGGAACCGGGGTGAATGAGTTGTTGGAGATGGCCCGATTTGAAGCCGGGCAGGCCAGGCCCCGACTGGCTCCGCTTCGCCTGGATTTGCTCACCGAAGAAGTGGCGGCGTCCATCCGAATGGACGAGGCGGTCGTCCAGGCGCAACCGGCCATGTCCATCATTCTCGATGCGGACTACGGACTCCTGCGTTCCGTTCTGGAGACATTGGCCCGGAATGCGGCGGCGCGGGCGACCGTGGTCACGTTGGCCACAACCACGGTCGACGGCATGGCCATCCTGGATGTGATTGACGACGGACCCGGATTCGACGAAGAGCTGTTGCCGAGGGTCTTTGACCGATTCGCACGGGGAGACACAAAAGGCTCAACCGGCCTCGGTATGGCCATTGCGAAAACTATTGTGGAGGCACATCGCGGCACCATTGAAGCAGCGAACCGTCCAGAGGGCGGAGCGCTGGTTCGGGTTCGCCTCCCGATGCCGAAGAACACCCCGTAAGTTCACTTTCACCTCCGGAGCGCCCGCTCATGTCACGTCTCACCCGTCCTGCTTTCACAATTTTGATGCTGGCTTTGTTTGCCACGGCCTGCGGAGGAGGTTCTGAAACAGCGGTCGAAGTTCCGGCGTCCACATCCACACCAGTAGCGGAACCGACGTCCACTCCTGAGCCCGAGCCCACGGCAACTCCCGAGCCGGAACCGACTGCCACCCCCGAGCCGGAATTGACTGCCACTCCCGAACCGGAGGACGCCGAACCGGAGGACGCCGAACCGGAAGACGCCGAACCTGGTGACGACGCCGCCGACGTTTCAGAAGACGCCAGCGACGTCACGGAGAATGCGGATTCATTGGATCCAGAACTCGTTGCGATCGCAGAGACGGTGTGGACCGAGTCGTGCGCCGGTTGCCACGGAGCGCAGGGCGAAGGCGCCAGCCGGGGACGGCCGCTCGACGGAATAGCTCTGGAGAATCCGGTTGAGCAACACATCGAGTCGGTGGAGAACGGCATCGGCCGCATGCCCGGCTTCGCCACCAAGCTGACACCGGAAGAGATTGACGCCGTCGTCGCCTGGGTCCGCGCCACCTTCTAATGGAGCGACACGAAGAGATCCGTGGGGGAGTTGGCGATCAGCGGTGAACGTCAGCCGAGAACGGTGCCGGTGGAGTCAGGGTTGACTGACCGGTTACGACTGAACTCGCCCATGTTGAGAGCGGCCCCGGTGTAACGGCCGGTCACCACCAGCGGATCGGCGTCATGATCGTGGCCGTTACTCACCGCCGTGATCAGTTCGGCCATGAGGTTCGAGCCAACACACGCATTCTTGAACTGGTTGCCGCTCGTTCCCCGGGCGGCAAAGAAGCCATCGAGGTCCGTGCGGTCATAGATGGGACCCCAGTCCGAGCTGACGTCATAGGCATCCGCAAGACCTTTGCGTTGATGGGGCACGCCGAAGTTCGGGATTCGCTTGGCGAGACGCATGGTCTGCAAACTCCAGCGAGCTTCGGTGATCTCGCGATTGAGCGTGGACATGTCGTCCACCCATTCCTGACCGTCACAGTCCGGGTCAGTGGAGCCGACGAAGATCTGGTTTCCAGCTTCGGGTCGGAAGTACATGCCCTGGTCGAGATCGGCGACCATCATGCCGTTATTCTCCCAATCGACACCCTCTGGTGCCGCAGCGACATGCACTTCGTGACGCATTGGAGCGGTGGTGATTGCCTCCGCATCACCGAGCCCGGCGAGTTCGTTGAGAGCGCGGGAAAATGGCCCGCCGACGTTGACGACAATGGGCGCGTGGATCTCGGACCCGTCGGCCAACTGCACGCCCCGAACCGCTGAACCGTCAGGCGTGGTGAGTACCTGGGTGACCTTCGTGTTGAACCTGAACTCGCCACCCTTGGCCCTGGCCGCAGTGTGGAGGTTCTGCGCAGCCAACTGCGGGTCGGAGATGTGACCGGCATCGGGGGTGTAGAGCGCGCCTGGGATTGTTCCGTGTGGTTCTGCGAAGAAGCGCTCATCATCGGCGGTGGTGGGCGGCCCGTAGGCATCAAGGCAGATTGACGGCAGTCCGGCGGCAACCTGGTCGGGAGACCATTCCTCGAAGGGCACGCCGACCTCTGCCATGGCGCGGACGTACAACTGGTGGAACTCCTCGTGTGTTCGCAGAAACAGGCTGCCGGTGGTGTGCTTACGGGCGTGGCCGAGTTCGTCCGTGGTTTCGAGGTAGTTCTCGAAGTCTTCCCAGTAGTGGTTGCCTTCCCAGGCAATCTCCACGCCCGCGACGGTCGAGTAGTTGAAGCGGATGATGGCTCCCGAACTGGATGTGGAACCGTGCCCGGCGGCGCCGAACATGTCGACGTTGCAGGTCTTCACGCCACGGCGACCCAACTCAAACGCGATGCCGGATCCGAACACTCCGGCACCAATGATCACTGCATCGTAGGAATCAGACATCTCAGCTCTTCACTCTCTTGGACGCCGGGTCGAATAGCGGGCCGCGAACGATCTTCGCAGTATGGCGCACACCGGAGGCCTGGACCACAACTGCATCATCGAGCCCCGCTTTGGCCGGATCTATGAAGGCGTGGGCAATGAAGGCGCCAACGTTGTAGCCGTACTCGCCTCCGGTGACATAGCCGACAACAACATCGTCAATCATGATCGGTTCCCAGCCGTAGACGACGGACGTTGGGTGGTCGAAGCGAAGCGTCATGATTTTCTTCTCAACTGGCTTCGCCTGTGCTGCCTCCCTGCCGTGGAAATCCTTGGTCTTCGACATGGCCCAGGTCACGCCGCTTTCGGCGGGCGAGTGCTCAGGCGTGAGGTCAGAGCCGAACAGGCGATAGCCCTTCTCAATGCGTCCGCTCATCACCGCCTGCATGCCCACTGCGGGCATGTTGAAGGCGCGCCCGGCCTCCCGCAGCGTGTCCCAAACATGCAGCGCGAACGACGGAGCGACGTACAGCTCCCAACCGAGTTCGCCGACATAGGAGATGCGAACGGCCCTGACCTTCGCCATGCCCACATCGATGGTTTGTGCCGTGTACCACGGGAACGCTTCATTGCTGACATCGCTCGTCGAAGCAGCTTCGAGAACAGCGCGGGCGTTCGGACCCCAGAGGCCGATGGCGACGTTCTCCTCACTTGCGTCCCGGTAGGTCACAGATCCGTCGGTTGGAGCGAGCGCCGAGTATGACGCAATCTCCGCGGGCATGTTGGCCTTGCCCGTGAGAATCCACCAGGTGGTTTCGTTGAGCCGAGTCACGGTGATGTCGCGGGTGACGCCCCCGGATGCGTTGAGGACGAGCGAATAGGCAACGCCGCCGACGGCGATGTCCATGTCGGCGGTGCACAGATGCTGCAGGTGCGTGAGCGCGCCGGGGCCACTCACTTCGATGGGCCCAATGGCTGCGGACCAGTCGACGATGCCGACGTTCTCACGCATCTCCAAATGTTCGGCTCCCATGATGGGTGTCCAACCAATGGCGTCGTAGCCGGAACGCTGCGGGATGGCGTCGCGATGCTTCGCAACGAGCGGCTCGTTTGCTGCGTAATACAGCGGTGTCTCCTGCGAGGCAATTGGCACCAGCTCCGCGCCAAGCGCTTCAAGACGCTGGTGGTACGGAGCGAAGCGCAGATTCCGAACCGATGAGGCAACCGCGCTGGGGTGCAGATCTTCGAAGCCGATCTCGTAGAAGTACTTCGACTGGCGAGTCAGAAACTCACGGTTCGACTGGTGCGGGTGGAAGCGGTTGATGTCGGCTGGCGTGATGTCCATGCCCGGGTCGCCGGTGGTCATCCAGCGGGCCATCACGGCGCCCACTTCGCTGGCGAAGGACAGCCAGGCGCCCACTGCAGACCAGAGGCCCGCAACGCTGGTTTCGCCCATGATTGGGTGATCGTCGACAGTGAATGAGAACATGCCGTTGAAGCCGTCGCGCACGTGCGACTGTTGCAGCGCAGGCATGTGGTGCTGCATCTTCGCCCACGCTTCGGTGAAGTCGTCTGGCGTGAAGGGCAGCTTTGCCGTCTGGGGGAGCACCTTCGGGTCGACGAGGCGGGCTTCGTGCGCATAGCTGCCAATGCCGATGTGGTCGCCATGCTGGCGGAAGTAGATCTGCAGCTCGTCGAAGGTGACGATGGGCATGGTCACCTCGGTGTGCTTCCTGTCGTCCAGCGCTGGTACCGGGTCGGTGAAGATGTACTGATGCTCACCGGGGAACAGCGGCATGGTCACGCCGGTCTTCTCGGCCAGGAGCGGCGCCCAGATGTTGGTGCAGAAGATTGCCTGGTTGCAGGTGATGCGCCCCGGTTCGCCATTCGTCACCACCGCTACGATGCGACCGTTCTCCACTTCGATGTCCGTGACCTCGCTGTGGCCGAACCATTTCGCACGACCGGTGGCTTCAGAGACCTGACGCATGGAGGTGGCAATGAGGCTCGTCTTCACCACGCCGGACGTGGACGCAAACATGCCGCCGGCGATGGTCGAAGGGTCGATGAGCGGAATCTTCTCCGCGATCTCTTCGGGCGTGACCATCTGCGCGTCGATGCCGTGACTCATGCCCATCTCCACCAGGCGGTGATGGCTGCCCAGACGTTCCGTCGTATTGGCGACCTGGAAGAAGCCGGTGCGAAAGAACTGTTCCTGACCGGGAATGGCGAGGGGCAGGGTGTCGTAGACCGCGCGGCTGGCGGTGCCGAGGGTGGTGAAGAAGTGCGACGCAGTGAGCGTGCGCAGACCGCCCGGCGCGTGCGAGGTGGAGCCGTCGTTGTGATCAAGGTCGCCCTTGTCGACGACCACCACGCCCTCGATGCCCATGTCTGCAAGGTGATACGCCACGCTTGCGCCTATCACCCCGGCCCCGATAACGACGATGTTGGCCTCTGTGGTGTTCGCGGCTGTATTCACTGTGTTCCCCCTGCAGTGTCTGTGGAAGCTCGTACTAGACAGAACTGTACAGTAGGTCCTAGAGTCGGGTCAATGGCACGAAGACGCTCGAAAACCCGCTCCACGTCCGACCGGCCTGCGCCGAGCACGGCTCATCACCGGAACCTCACGAATCCGTTTCAGTTGTTGAAGGTCATGTCGGACGACGAGACCGAGATGATCCACGAGACCGCCATCCGGTTCCTCGCCGACGAAGGCATTCGCGTGCTCGACGATGAAGCCCAACAGTTGTACGCGCAGGGTGGCGCCACGGTTGATGATGACCAGATGGTTCGCCTTGACCCTGACCGTGTGCGCGAAGCGCTTCGGTCTGCTCCCTCGACCTTTGACGTCGCGACGCCAAACCCCATACGGTCAGTCAAGCTCGGCGGAACCAATCTGAACCTTGCGCCGGTGGCGGGCCCGCCCTTTGTCACCGACCGCATCAGAGGCCGACGAGCCGGCACGCTCGAAGACCAGCAGAACTTCCTCCGACTCACCCAGCACTTCGATGTGATGTCCACGGTGAGCCCCAGCGTCGAGCCCGACGACATCCCCATCAACGTTCGTCATCTTCACTCGACGCATGCAACGCTCACGCTCACCGACAAAGTCCCCTGGGTGTTCTGTCGCGGCCGGGCCCGGGTGCGTGACGCGTTCGACCTCATCAAGATTCGCAACGGCATCGAGAGCGAAGAAGAGTTCGCTACCACGCCGAGGTGTTGGTCGGTGGTGAACATGAACTCGCCGCGTCAACTCGACACGGTTATGGCTCGCGGCATCATCGACTTTGCGGCGGCGGGCCAGATGCTCATCATCACGCCATTCACGCTCGCCGGTGCGATGGCACCAATCACGGTTGCCGGCGCGTTGTTGCTTCAACACATTGAGGCGCTCGCAGGAATCACGCTTGCACAGATCGTGAATCCCGGCGCACCTGTTGTCTACGGCGGGTTCACCTCGAACGTCGACATGAAGAGCGGATCACCCGCGTTCGGAACACCCGAAGCGCAGAAGGCCGCAATCGCAAGCGGCCAACTTGCCCGTCACATTGACGTGCCGTTCCGCTCGTCGGGGTCGAGCGCCTCAACGAGCGTTGACGCCCAGAGCGGCGTCGAGACAATGATGAACACCTACGGCGCGTTCCTCGGTGGCGCGCACATCGTCATGCACGCGGCGGGCTGGCAGGAAGGCGGTCTCTCCGCGAGTTACGAGAAGTTCATCGTGGACATGGAGATGTGTCAGATGATTGCGGAGATGTGTCGCCCACTTGTTGTCAACGAATCGACGCTTGCCGTGGATGCCATTATCGAGGTTGGACCGGGCGGCCACTTTTTCGGAACGCAGCACACGCTCGACCGATACGCGGATGCCTTCTATCAACCACTCGTCTTCACCCGAGCAACGTTTGAACAGTGGGTTGAGGAGGGCAGCGCCCGAGCAGATGAGCGGGCCACACCGATCTGGCAGAAGATCCTTGCCGACTTCGAAGCGCCGCCGCTCGACGATGCGGTGCGCGCCGAACTCGACGAGCATGTGCAGCGCCGGGTTGCCGCCGGCGGAGCAGCAGTCGAATGACCGCAGACGTGAGCGTCGGCAAACGGACCGGCAACGTCAAGGCCACACGCGCCGACTGGATTGACGCGGCCCGTTCCAAGTTGGACTCCGTTGCCATTGATGAACTGAAGATCCTCACGCTTGCCGAAGACCTGTCCGTGTCACGGTCCAGTTTCTACTGGTACTTCTCCGGCATGGCCGAACTGCAGAATGAACTGGTCAAGACGTGGGGCGATTCCACTGAGGCCATTGTCGAGCGGTCTCATCGACCGACGGACACCATTACAACCGCGTGCCTTGGAGTGTTCGAATGCTGGGCGGATACAAAACTCTCTGACCCGCCGCTTGAGTTTGCCATTCGAGACTGGGGTCGTCGCAACACCGGCATCGCCGAGCGCGTTCACGACGCAGATATCGCCCGCCTCGAGGCACTCGCGGCAATGTTCGGACGCCACGGATTCTCCGAGATGGACGCCATGGTGCGAGCCCGTTTGCTCTACCACAGCCAACTTGGCTACTACCTCGTGGGTACGAACGAAACGACCGAGATGCGTCTCATGTTCCTCCCGAGCTACCTGGTTGCTCTCACCGGCGAAGAACCCACCGCAGAGATACTCGCAGCCTTCAGTGACTACTTCCGCGAGCTGTCGCCCTCGGGTTGATTCACCACGGCCGCATTGCGGAGGTGGGTAACGAAGCTCGGGAGTTGCGTGCTGGCGTTGAGGCCGCTGGTGGAGGGCATGACGTAGACCGGGACGGCGCCGAGCGTGCGGCTCTGCCAACCGGCAATGGCTTTGCCATCCACGGCTGCTCGCCAGCCAGCCAGGCCCACAAAGCAGATGCTTCCCGGCTGGAACACGCTGGCGAGTCGTTCGATGCGCTCCAGGCCGAAGCGATATTCATCGTCGGTCAGGTCGCTGGCTTTACGTGTGGTGCGTTTCACCAGATCGGTCATGCCGATGCCATCGTGTTGCAGCGCATGGTCTGCGTCGCGGTCACGCGACACAATGCCTGCCTCCAGTGCGGCTGGCCAGAAGCGGTTCCCGGGCTTCGCGAAGCCGATGCCGTCGTCGGCTGCACTTGGAGAAGGATTCAGCCCGCAGATCAACATCTGCATGTCAGGGCCCATCGTGTCCGGCAGTGACCACACCCGCTCGATGGTTGTCACCGTTGTGCTGAGACCTCGCACAGGAAGGAAGCCCGCGCCGATGATGACGTCGCGACGAAGGGGTGCCGGAGTGGCACCCATGCGGATCTGAAGGCGTTCGCCAACCTCGCTGATGCGGTGACGTTTGGTCAGTGCGGCAACCAGCGTCCCGAGTTGCTTCGGCGACGGATTCCTGACGGTCACGTCAGGAGACTGGGGTGTCGGTGCCTGGCGTCCATGTGCCGTTGAGGATCTGTCCAGCAACAGTGATCTGCACGGGTGTGCCGTCAGCGAGCCCGCTGATACTGGCCGCATCAGCAAGGAAGATCATCACGGTTGGATCATCCGGGTCGACGCCGCCCAGTGAACTGGTGAGCGCTCCTGCAACGAAGCGGGGGAGTCCTGAGGTGGCCGCAATCGGACCTGGGGTTTGCACCCGAATGGTGTTGAGCGCGGCGGTTGCATCAAGCTGGGCCTGCGGGTCGACCCAGAGAGAGGCAGTCGGTGACGGAGAAGGACCGGCGCTGTCTCCGGTGATGGGGGTGCTGTCGGTTTCTTCCGGTGCTCCGTCGTCGCTGAACGTGATGCCGGAACTGAACCGCATGTCGCTCAGCAGGATTGCGCCCTTGGTGTCGTCGAATGTGAATCGCACGCCGCGCACGTCTGTGGGGTCGGCATCGAAATCGCTCAGCGGGATGCGAACCGTCTGCAGGATTGGATGGCCGTAGTCGAGGCTGTTGAGTCGAGCCCCAGCCATGTTCCAGACGGTGGCCCGGGAGCCAAGATCAACGGTCTCGCTGAGGGACCCGTCGGCGCTCACGATCTGGATGGCAAAGTTCGGGTTGCGAACGGTGGCGGCGGCGTCCGCCCGACCGATACGGAATTCGAGGACCGGTCTTCCACTCACATCCTGGCTGGTACCCGCCGCGGTCCAGGTGGTTTCGAAGAAGACATTGTCGCCGATGGAATTCCACCGGATATCCGCAGCGGACTGCGCCGATGCCTGGCCGAGGACGCCAGGAGCGGACACGTGGTTGGCGCTGACGCTGCTGATCTGGTGCGGCTGACCAGTGGGGTTGAATCCGTTCTGGTTCGAAAAGTCATCGAGCACCAGTCCGCTGCCCGGCGTGTTCACGAACACCCGATCGACGCGCGCTGCAGTGCTGACCGGCGCGGGCAGCGAGTACAGCGGGTCCAGGGCCTGCAGGAAGTTCGTGTCAGCATTTGCGCCGAGGTGTGCCTTCATGAGCGAAGCGATCCCGGCTCTGGCCGAGATGGTCTGTTCGGTTGTGGAGCCGAGCGGATCGTTGATCTGCTGATTCTGGTCACCGGAGCAACCGCCGCTGAACGCATCGGTGTCGTTCAGGTGCCACTGTGTGTTGTAGCCGTTGTGGTCTGCGCCCCAGACCGCCATCAGCGCCTTCACGGCGGCCGGGTTCTCGTTCGGATTCTGGATGGCCCGAGCCATTACATTGAAGGCTTTCCATGCTGGCTCATCGAGATCGCACATCGGCAGAACACCGAGCCACGCCGTGCCTGAGGCCTCCAGTGAACGATCGCTCAGCCGGTCAACCGGAGCGATCTCGGCAATGGCCTTCACATCCAGGCCGGGGATGCGCGCCTGCCAGGGGCTTCCAGTGTCGTGATAGAGGTTGAACGCAGCACGCACGCCTTCGCCGCCGCGGGAGTGGCCGACGAAACCAACTTCGCTGAGGTCCAGACGATTGAGGAAGCCCAATGACCCAAGGCCAAGCGAGGCGGGTGCGCCTCCGACGGTGTTCCAGGCGTGCAGCGCCTCAAGGTGACGCAGCAGCAGCCGCCCACGGGTGAGCACCAGGCCTGCATCGCCGATGATGCCGGGAAGCCCGTTGATCCCACGGTTGGTATTGATGGAAACAACGACGTATCCCTGTTCGGCAAGTGGGCCTGCCAGCCAGCCGTAGCCTGTGTGGTTGGGAACTGGGCTCCAGCCGGTGGGGCACTCGCCGGTGGTTGCGTACTGGTTGTTGTTGTCGTTGCGCGGGAATGGCCCAATGCCGCAGGTGCTGTGGTTGCCGTGCATGACCATGACGACGGGGTATGGGCCCTGTGCCATGTCGCTCGGTCGGTACACCCGGGCCCACAGCTCTGTTTCAAGATCTGCGCGCACGTCAGTGTGGATTGCGGCGGGCAGCTTGTATTCGACTTCGGTTACGGCATACGGACCTGCGGTGAGCGCGGCGGTTTGCGCGACCGGAACCTGGGTGATTTTGACGTTGTCAAAGGCTGCTTCGATGGTGCTGTCTGCGCCAGCGTCGGTTGCACGGAAAGTGATCTGGATTGATTCACCTGCGAACTCGGCCAGCGAGATGGCGTGATGTCGCCACAGCGCCTGGCGTTCAGCGGGACTGCCCGTTATCTCAAGCACGATTTCTGCGCGGGAAGCCGATGAGACCAGCACGCTGAAGCTGTCGTTGGCCTCGGCGTTGGACGCGTGGGCGAAGTACCAGTCGAACTCCAGTGTGGGCTCGGTACCGAATGGAAGGTCGATCACGGCGGACTGCACGCTGGTGATTCCGGTGTCAAGATCGAAGGCGTCTGGTCCGGAGGCGTCGGTGTTCGGACCTGTCACCCATGCGTTGAATCCCGATGGTGCGATGTTCGCCTGTGTGACCAGACCGGTTGCCGTTGTGACGGCCGCAGGGTTGCCGTTCTGCCAGACGCCGCCGGATCCAGTGTCGGTGCCTTCGGGGTTCACCCGCCAGGTGCCGGCCGTCTCGGCGGCGTCGAAGAAGATGGTGGAGGAGGTGACTGTGGGGGCGCAGGTGATGGAACTCGTGATGGTGGAGCTCTGCCGATCCGAGTCGCGGTCGCGCAGCCAGTAGAACGAGGCGACAGTTCCGCACTCGGTAGGGGTGCCGGAGAGGATGCAGTCCTGCAGGGTAAGTCCCTCAGGGAGGCCCAGCGAATAGACGGTGTTGGTTGGCTCGTCGGCCAGGTAATCGTTCGCGCAGACGTCGCCGGAGAACGGTTCGCCCTGGTCCATCTGGAAGGAGTCGGGTTCGGGACGCGGTGTGCACCGAACCGTGATGGTGGAGAACGTGTAGCCCGTATCTCCGTTACCGTCTCGAAGCCAGTAGAAGAAGTTTGCTGCAGCGGCGCAGGCGGTGGGGATGCCGCTGATGATGCAGCCATCCCGGCTGAGGCCATCGGGCAGGGTGGTGCTGTAGGAGACGGTTGTGGGTTGATCGCCGAGGTCATCGTTCGCGCAGAGGTCGAAACTGGCGGGCAGGTCCTTGAAGAAGTTGCGCAGGAAGTCCGTCTTTGGAACGGGCACGCGGTCGATGTTGGCGCAGTTGACGAAGAGGTCAACGCGTCCCCAGGCGCCATCACCATCCTCATCGACGCTGAAGTACCAGATCAGATTGTTCTCGCAGGCAACGGTTGCGCCGGAAAGCTCGCATCCGGTGTTGGTGACGCCAGCAGGTAGACCGGCGGTTGAGACAACGGTGGTCGGGCCGTCGCCCGCCACGTCGTTCGCGCACATGTCGAAGGTGAAGGGTTCGTTGGCCTCAACGGTCAGGGCATCGGCACCCGGAATGGGTCGGGAATCCGCGTCGGCCGGGGACGCAAAGAGCAGTGTCATAGCCAGGAACAGTGTCATTGCAAGGAGCAGTGTCATTGCGAGGAGCAACATCGCCGCCAGGAGCGCACCTTCCACAGGGGCCAGTCGAACAGTGTCTGACACCGAGACCGACACAGGGCGCATAAAAGGGAACGAAGGACGCGATCGGTTTGGCCGACTGGTGCTGTTTGCGCCGAGACGGCTTGCGGTTTCTCCTGTCTTTCTCTGGAAACTGCTGAGTGTGAGGTTCTTCATTTATGCCTGTTACGTAGCCGTCCACACTACTGCTCGGACTGATTTGCTCCAGAGGGTCGTCACGCTGAGAGGTCACATCCCCACGCAACTCATGCTTCCGCTCTCCTGTTCGGGGTAGAACGACCCGCTACGGACACTTACGGCTGGGGTGGGGGTGACCCTTCGAGGTGGGTGTTGCGATTCGGATAGGAGAGCGGAATTGATGCCTCGGTGAGTGCGGCCTGGATGGCTATCGCCACTTCGCTCACGACCCAGCGGGCAAACAGCTCATCCGATCCGTGCCAGAAACGCGCTACGAGATTGACTCCGGACTCGTCGAATCCTTCAACCAGCACGTCGGCGCGAGGGATGTCGCTCACACCGTCACATGCTCGAATGGCTTCCTCGACGACTCGCTGCGTGTCGCGCAGATCGTTCCCGAATCCGACGCTGAACGGAAGTGTTGTGCGTCGTTCAAAATCTGCGGTGCGGTTCGTCAGCGGTTGGCTCAGGATGTGCAAATTCGGGACGTGCACCGTGACGCCATCGAAGGTCAGGATCTCCGTCGCCCGCGGATGAATGTCGATGACGGTCCCCTCGATGCCGTTCGAGTCAATCTGGTCGCCGGGTTTGATGGGCCGACTGCCGTGCAGTGTGACCGCGCCGATGAGATTGCCGAGCACCGGCTGCAGAGAGTACGCGATGATCACCGCGAAAATTGTCAGACCACCGAGCAGTGGCGCAATGTCAATTCGAAGGACCTTCAGCGCATAGAGGACAGCGACGATCACCACGACGGTCGTCAGGATCCGCATGATCAGATTGACCACGTACTCCTGCATGGAGGTTCGCCGTTCGAGCACTTTCAGCACCTGCCGGCTGATCAACACCACCACGATCGTGCCGAGAATGATGCCGCCGACAATGATCCACTCGCGCAGCCCAACGGAGTCAGTTGCGAGTACCTCCTGGTTGAGGTTGATGGTCTGGGCGAAAATCACTGGGCCATTGTTGCGTCGTTTGGCCGGGATTGCACGACACGGGTTCGCTTCCGCCGATTGACGTTGGGCTTGGCCCACGTTCTAAGATCGCGACATGCCTGCAAAGACCATCGGTACCGGCGTCCTGCTCATCGCAGTTGGCGCCATTGTCTCCATACTTTCTGAATCAGACAGCATCACCTCGTGGATACCGGCGTTCGTCGGTGGCCTCCTGGTGCTGCTGGGACTCATCGCCGCCGCAAAGTCGGATCTACGGCATCACATGATGCACGGCGCCGCAGCTGTTGCTCTGCTCATGGTGGTGGCCACACTCGGCCGGATGATCAGTGCCGGCACCAGCGGCTGGGTTGCCGTCAGTCAGGTCTCTTCGCTGCTCATCTGTGCTGCGTACGTGGCAACGGCCGTTGGATCATTCCGTACCGCAGCCGCTGCCCGCCGCCTCGCCGAAAAGTCCCCCGAAAGCCTCACCACGGACTAACCGGCTTTCAAGTGCGCGGTGTCAGACACACCGTTACAAGTTGCGGGTCTGATTCGATGCGTCCGGTCGTGTCACCCATGTCTCCGTTGCTGTCGACGAACAGGAACTGCCAGGCCCCGACGACCAGTTCGCGATCGGTGCCGATGTCTGTGTCGGCTGCAGCTTCACGCAATGACTGATCGAAGTCGTGATTGCCCGCGAGAACATTTGTGGGGACGGGAATCTCACCCAGCGCAGCGAAGGCCCGAACGTACTCGTGCGGCTCTCCGTGATCGGCGAGGTCGCTGGTGACGACCGCTGAATCGATGGCAAGCGCTCCGGAGAACGCCTGAGCGAACCCCCGCTCCCAGGCCAGGTCAGTGTCGTAGCCGGATCCACCGTGGCTGCGATGACCAGTTTCGGCGAAGTGCGTGTCGGAGAACTGAGCGATGGTGACCATACGGCGACGCTACTTCTGGCAGCGGCGCCGCGGCGCCGAAATTCTGCTCGTGCACGTCGCCGATTCCGTACTTTGGTGACGTGGCAACCGTTTTCGCATTGATCTTCATTGTTGCTGTTGGCGTGGCGCTGTATGGCGTGGCACTGGCGGCGAGAGCGCTCTTTCACCGTGGCGACACGGCCCATCAGGTGTCTGCGCCCTCAGGGATCTGGACCACCCGGATCTTGTGGACCGGACGTGGCGTGGCGGTTGGTCCCACCGCACAGCTGGTGAAGCGTATTTCCGGCGCCAGCCCGGACAAGGACACGGTGGCCAACGAAGAGGAACCAGACGACAAGAGCAGCCGCTGGGACACGTGGGCAGACTTCTTTTCTGGTTTCGATGAAGTCTTCATCTGGCTTGCGGGAGCAGCCGCACTGATTGCTCTTGTTGTGGCGGCGGTCCTGTTGATTCTGGTGGCGCTTGAAGTTGCGGCGCTGATGCTCGTCGGGACGCTGATGGGTGGGCTTCGAGCGGTGCGCGCGCACCCGTGGACCATCGAAATCATCGACCCGCTTGGCGCAACATCAGAAGTGAAGGTGCGCGGTTTGCGCCAGGCCCGCCGACGCCACGATGAACTCGGTGCACAAATCGTTTCGGGCGAGATGACCATCGCCCAGGTGTCCGACAGCTAGAACGCCTGTTGTGCTCGTGCTGCAACTCGGAGCGGCGAGATACGACCAACGCGACACGGCACCGCCGAAATAGCCGGTTACGTAAAGCGCACTCCCGGGCGGGTCGTGTCATGCTCGGGGTATGGATGAAGAGAGTGGGGCCGGCGCCTTTCTGGCTTACGTGGGGATCGCTGTGCTCGTTCTTGGTGGGTTTGCCTACTGGTTGTGGTGGATCGCCGATATAGGCGATCCATGTGTGCCAGCACCAGACATCGCGTGCGATCCTGCTGACCATCCAGACCGCTTCCGGATCCAGACGTTCGTGACTGCTGTCGGAGCTGTAGCAGTTTTTGGTTCTGGCTATTTTACCTATCGGCGAGCTGTCGCCGCTGAAAGTCAGGCGGTGGTAGCAAACAAGCAAGCTAAGCATCTCGGGGCGCAAGTCCAAGTCCAGGCAGAGCAAACCAAACACCTCGGGGAACAGGTGAAGGTCGCGAACCGCCAAATTGATCAACAACGCGAGGAACACGCGACTGAGCGATACGGGAGAGCGATCGAGCAGCTCGGTCATGATCAGATTGAGGTGCGTATCGGCGGCCTCTATGCACTCGAAGCTTTGGCGGTTGACTCCGCTGAACGTTGGGCGGCCACACGGTGTACGAGAACTTGGTTGCCTACCTGATAGAGCACACCCGTCCCGCTCCTGATCACCCAGCAGATGCTGTGATCCCCTCGGTCGGGACTGACGTGCGAGCCGTCATAAGTGTGCTGTCTCGTCAGCGGGTTCTCTTTGACTCCAACCTTGAGGCACTCAGCGAGGACAATCTGGCTCGTTTCGGGAAGTCCACTCCCCCTTCTTCAGCCGGTGTTCACCTTGTAGGCGTCAACTTGACTGGAGCCTGGCTTTCCGGCGCCAACTTCTCCGAGGCAACACTGACGGATACGAACTTCATAGAAGCAACGCTTCACACAACCGATTTTCATAGTGCGATGTTGACCAACGCCCACTTTCCAGGTGCCTCGTTGTCCATGACGATATTCGCAGCGGCGAAAGTCACTAGCTGCAACTTTATGGAGGCGGATCTCTACATGGCCTTCTTCGGGCAGGCGATTCTGGTATCAGCAGATTTCGAACGGGCCAGGCTCTCGGTTGTCGACTTTAGTGAGGCGGTCCTCACGGAAGACACGTTCTTCCATGGGGCGACCATCAAGCAAGACGTCACCTTTGTAAAGGCGCAGGCCACAGCAGCAATAATTCGCCACCTTGAGGATTTTGATATCGATCCGCTCCCGGCGTTGATCGCGTGAAGAGCCGGAAATCGTTCCTTTTGTGGACAGTACAAGGCTTCCGATGCAGGCGCTGAGGCTCAACGTTCTAGCCTCACCATCATGTTTGGTCGATCGAAGAAGTCGAAGGTTGATGGGCGTTGGGTGCGTCTTGTCGAGCCGGTTGAGCGCGGCGATTTACGCGATCCGCGGGTGCCGCTGGAGTACATGGAGGCTCGCCGCTCAGAGGTGCTGAGATCTTTCGGTGTGTTCGCACCTGGTCTTGACAGTCAGGATCCGGCACAGGTGGAGCGTTCTAGCGGCGGGATGTCGCTTCGTCTGTATGACCTTGTGTTTGTGTCGTACAGCGCGGGTGACTCCATCAGGGATCTTCGCCGGATCGCTGGTGAGGCAATCCGGTGGAACTGCGACCCGGTTCGTGAGCTCGAAAGCCTCAACATGTATCAGGATTTTGTTCGCTTGGCGGGCGTGGCCCAGTTGTTGGGCCTTGATGATGAGCTGGTATTGCTCCAAGAAGTACTGGAACGGATACCGGTAGGCGAACGCGACTTGATCATCGAGTCGTTGGTGCTCGGTAAGAGCACCGCAGCAACGAATGACTTTCGTTTCGGGTTTAAGGAGTTCGCACAAGTGCTGGCAACCAGCGACCGGGACGCTGCTGCAACATTGTTGAAGGAGTTCGTGCAGAAACGCTGGTATCAGAGCCATTCAGGCAATTCTTGGCACGGGTCCCACATCAAGGAGTACTACGTCGGCTACTGGTGCTTCGAAGGCGCTGGTATCGCAAAGATCCTCGGGTTCGATGCGTTGACGTGGGATATCGACTACTGGCCCGCAGACCTTCTCTGATGCTCCCGAGCTTGCGCTGATCAGAACTGGGACAGGACGGAGAAGAGAGTCGTTGACATACTCAGCTGCGGCTGTTCGGCCGACAGGGTTCACTGACTTGACATAAGAACCGATTCCGGCGCCGTCGGGCCGGAGCATCACCTTGGCAAGGTGATGCTCGTCGGATGTCTGACGCACTGAGCGCGATTCGGTCCATTGAGATCGCGCGTAAAGGTGTTCGCTGTGTGTGGTCGGTGGGGGAGTGCCAGAGATGGCATGGCCGACGTATGACAGTCCTCTA